>ERZ786681.76-NODE-76-length-22527-cov-5.645781_pt1 | contig 22527 bp, 23 predicted proteins | sample MGYA00511013_ERZ786681 | MGnify/ENA primary metagenome ERZ786681 (study PRJEB29978, sample SAMEA3491297) | human gut metagenome | biome: ENVO:mammalia-associated habitat; material: ENVO:feces | place: Bangladesh | collected 2010-04-07 ...
TTCTTACTATGGCTGAAGAGAAAAAAGGCGGTATTTCGGTGTACATAAGCCCCGAAATCGTGGAGGTGCTCAAGCAGCGCCACAAAAAAAACTATGAGGCTGGCGTGGCGGCTGGACTGGATCCGCTGATGACGCCGGAGCCGTCGATAGGTTCACTTGTACGCTCTTATTTACTTGCGGCGCTTGGGATGCATAAAAATTATGGGGGTGAATAATGGCAGGCAAAGCAACGGCACTTAACACTAACCAGCTTTTCATGTACCTGAATCGCGGGGATATTGCGGATTTTAAATTCAGCCCTCTGTTTACCACGCTGTTTTTCCCGAACGTGGCGACATTCAGCACGCAAAACATCATGCTGGATACCCTGGACATTGAAGAAGTCACCATGTCGGCGTTTTGTTCGCCTATGGTGGGTAGCCAGGTTCAGCGCGATAAAGGGTACGAAACCAGCACAATCAAACCTGGCTACATGAAGCCAAAGCACGAAATCGATCCAACGAAAACCATCATGCGCATGGCTGGAGAAGATCCGGCACAGCTTAACGACCCTACCTATCGCCGTATGCGCCTGATTACTGGCAACATGCGCCGCCAGATAAACGCCATTAAGGCACGCGTGGAATGGCTGGCGGTGAATGCGGTAACGACCGGAAAAAACATCATTGAGGGCGAAGGCATAGAACGCTATGAAATCGACTGGAAAATACCGGAAAACTGCATCATAGAGCAGGCCAAGGGTAAAAAATGGTCCGAGCAGGATAAAGACATGCACGACCCAATCTATGACATCGAGCTTTATGCTGATCAGGCTGGTTGCCCCGCAAACGTCATGATTATGGGCGCTGAGGTATGGCGCACATTACGCAGCTTTAAAAAATTCCGTGAGCTGTACGATCTTTCCCGTGGTTCAGAATCCGCCGCCGAACTGGCCTGTAAAAACCTGGGCGAAGTGGTGAGCTTTAAAGGCTATCTTGGTGATCTGGCCCTTATCGTCTATTCCGGCAAATACACTGACAGCGATGGTACCGAAAAATATTTCCTTGAGCCTGATTTGCTGGTCCTGGGTAACACCAACAATAAAGGGCTGGTGGCCTATGGTGCGATAATGGATCAGGAAGCGGTAAGAACGGGCGCAACACAAAACATGTTTTACCCGAAAAACTGGATTGAGGACGGCGATCCGGCGATTGAGTACGTGCAGACACACAGTGCACCGCAGCCGGTACCGGCAGATATTCGCAAATTTGTTACCGTCAAAATTGGTTAACGGGGGAATTCTATGGACACTCCATACATTGAGTTATTTGCAGGCAGTCAGCAGGTATCCACGACGTTGGTACATTTTGCCGCTGATGCTGGCGTTATTCAGGAATTTACCCCGCTGATGCTGGCAGACAATGGCGAGTTTAAGCCGTGGGATGGTCAGGAATCTGGCAAGGCTGTTTATCTGACCTCGTACCCTGTGGACACGTCAAAGCAGAAATCAGCACAGTGTTACAAGACGGGGATATTCAATATTGCCGCCGTTAACTGGCCTGAGAGCGTCGACACCGATGCGAAAAAATGCGCCGCCTTTGCGGGTTCCGGCGTATCCGTTCAGCCGCTGGCCCGATAAGCAGGGGGAACGATGGCAACGAATGAAAGCATCATGACGCTACCGCTGGCGAGTAAATTTAAAGTCGAAGCGCGGGCAATGGCTGACAGAGGTTTATCAACCTATGAGGCCGTATATCAACTAAACAAACTGGAAGAGCAGGACAAGCCGCGCGCTGATGCGATTATGGCGCTTCATGAGCATAAAGACTATCAGCCGCTGTTGCGTGCAATGGCAAACGTGCCTTGTATCGATGTTGGTACGGCTAAAAGCATCCTTAGCATGACCATAGAGCAGGAACGTCCGAAGGTTGCGCCGGAACTTACCGCAGCCTTTGAAAACTTTATGGACATGCACAGCCCGCAAGCCGTATCAGCTGGCATGGCATACGATGGCAGAAACCAGGGCGATGACGGCGACATCGATCGCATACTGAAAACCATCTGAGACAAGGCCGGAGAAATCCGGCTTTTTTACGGGTCCTTCCTGGAATTATGGCCCGTTACGGGGCGGCGACCTCGCGGTTTTTCGCTATTTATGAGCCTTTTCAGGGGGGTGGTGGTGGTTTTGTTGTTTGCTCTATCTTTATGAATGAAAAGGGAAAGATGCAAACAATACACCAACCTGAAGCAGTAATTAAGTTGGTGTATTAATGAAATCGCACCTGATGAACAAAAAAAACATGGCGAAAAGCTGCCGTGTAAGTGCGACAGCGTTCGACAAGTGGGGAGTGACTCCCGTTGAACGTAAAGGCCGTGAGGCGTTTTACGATGTTGCCAGCGTGATAGACAATAGGGTTAACAATGCAATTAGCCAGCTTACAAACGACAAAGGCGATATTGATGATGATGAACTCTTACGAGTCAGGATCAGATTACTGACAGCACAGGCGGAGGCGCAGGAACTTAAAAACGAGCGCGATCGCGGTGACGTGATTGATACTGAGTTTTGCCTGTACGCGCTTTCAAAGCTGGCGAGTCAGATTTCATCAATCATGGACAGCCTCCCGCTTACTATGCAAAGGAGCTTCCCACAGATTACCCCCGCCATGCTGGATAGGCTTAAAAGGGAAGTGGTTAAAGCCTGTAATGCCAGTGCCAGAGTTGCCGACAACCTCCCACAGATACTGGCTGATTACTTGAAAGAAACAACCGGAAACGTACCGGAAAAGTTGCTACAGAAGAAAGGCGAGTAACAGACGCGCAATTATTGAACAAAACTGAGAAACGACATGAAAGCGTCATAAATCGCCATTTTAGATGATTACCGTGTCGTTTCTTTTTATTGTGTATCTATTTAAAAACAAATAGTTATGTTCGAGAAGTACCGACATGCTTTTTCCAGAAAAATTTTCATAAACAGATAAAAACCGCGAGGTCGCCGCCCCGTAACGGGCCATAATTCCAGGAAGGACCCGACGACACCAGACTATCAGAGCGATGGGGGCACAATGACAGAAGCCGAAATACTGGGATTAATCCGCCGTGCTGGTGGAATCAGCCAGCAGACTGACGAACAGGCCACGCAGCCGGACAGCGTGACAGCCGAAAATTATGCGCGTGTTGTTGCTGAGGTGATGCGCCGTGATGGTATCCAGCTTAATGATGTGGATATGCGCAACATACGGATCCGCGTTCTTGAAATGCTGGCCTACCGTCGCCGCGTGCAGACGTACAGGGAAAAAGCAAAAATTACGTACCACTGGAAGAAGCCGGAGCGGTTACGGCGGTAACTGGTTGATATTTTCGAAATTCGCCAGCGGCGAACATCGGGGAAACCAGCCTAACCCGTTGATATTTTCGGGAACCTCAAATTGAGGAGGTCGGAAACATAACCCGTCATATTCTGGATGCTGATAATTACCACGCAGCCCATTAAGGCCTAACCCGTTGATTCTTCCCAATTTCCACAGACTGCGGAAATTGGCGCGGTAACTTACTGAGATTAAAGCAAAGCGCAAAATTGCGCTGGCTGGTGGGCATGATGCCGATATGGTGATCCCCATAACGGAAATATCCACCAGCACGGCAACGGCAGAATAGCCACAACACAGAAAAACCACGAATATGGGGTTTTTGTTATGGCATGGGCATGATGACCGCCCCTGCTCTGAATGGTGGAAATCACCACGCAGATCATCCACCAGCTTCGTTTTTATAAATTAAACATCCGGGAAAATCCGACCCTGAATTGTGCATTTTTTCAGCAAATCATTTTAGTTATACGTTTGGTTATACGGTTTAAAAGTTGAATCATATACATTATTTTAAATCATGAAGTTACACGCTCAATTAAACTACTCTCGTGCAAAAATCCCCAAAAAAACCAACCGTAAAGGTTGGTTTTTTTATATCTGCATTTAATTCGATAAACAGACCGCGACACATCACGGCCTGTTTATTGTCTGTTATCAGAACGACCAGACCACACCCGCCTGAGTATTCCACGGTGATTCTACCCCTGCGCCATTGCCATAGCTGACAGACAAATGACCGCTTAACGTCGGGGTAAACGATGACCTTATCCCAGCCTGATAAACGCCACGGGTTCCAGCCACATCATTATTAAATTTGCCATCGTCATTAACTTTCACCTGGTTAGAATCGGCGTATTCCTGACGCACGGCGGCTTTCAGCCAGGGTTCCAGCGTCGTACCGTTTTGCAGGTCCATGTGATAGCTTACCGCCGTTCCCGCTTCAGCGCGTAATATGCGGGTATTTCCCACATCCGCGCGCATGCCATTTGATAACGTGTAGTCCTGACCATCTGTGGTAAAGCCGGTAAAGGCCAGATAGGGTCTAACACTCCACAATCCGTCAACCCAACGGAACCCGCTCTCGACATGAGCACCCGCGCCGTTACTATTGTAATCGCCAAACGCTGTTGCCCCATTACTCATCTTGCCATGGATGGTGTTGGCAAAACGGTCAACTTTCACCACTCCATCAACATAGGCACCATTCTGATGCTCCCAACCGGCATAAGCCCCCAGGGTGTAGCTATCGACATTGCCTTTGCCGCCGCGATCAAAACCAATATCAGAATGAGAGTAACCAAAGAACAAGCCGCGAATTGTGCTGCTTTCTTCACGGGAGAAACGGCTATCGATACCGAGCGTCAGGCCCGTCAATGTTTGCTCAAAGCCAGCTCCCGCATCAGTGGTCACGTTGTTGCGGGTGTTAATTGCCGAACTCCACATCGCCGTATCGTAACTAACGCCTTTTACGCTACCAAGACGCTCACGCACGGTGTCCAGTTCTGCATCAAATACCAGCGGTTGTGCTGCTGCCATGTTCAGCACATCAGTGGTTGAAGGGGTAATTTGCGCGCGATTCTCTGCGAGGCTCCAGCTATGGTTGCCATTATCCAGCAAGGTATATTCATACGTACCGATATCAACAACGCCTCCGGCATTGCCCAACGTAAATGCAGCATCACCGCCGCCCGTTGTTACCAGTGTAAGGCTATCTCCTGCTGCCGGGCTGGCACCGGTGTCCGTAACGAATATTTTGAAATCACCTGTTGCCTGACCGGTCACGTTGAGCTGATCGCTCTGATGATTAGCCATATCGGTACGCATATAAAAATTGCCGTTTCCCGACAGGGTATTGGTAGTCAACGTAGTGAAATTTTCCGCACTTGCCGTCACAGATGAACGAGTCACTGGCTCAGCCATCATAATCACATTTGCGCCAGACATCGCAAGGTTGGCTAAGTTGAGGAGAGTGTTTTGGTTCGTCGTAGTGATATCGGCAATGATGGTCCATGCGCTATTTTCGAGTGAAACATCCGCTTTGCTGGTATCCACGGCACCATGCGTTCTTAAAGAAGCGCCCTCAGAAACCACGACACTACCCACCAACATAGCGGGTGCATAATTTATTTGCGGCTTCATGACCTCAAGAATGCCATCATTCCCTCTGACTGAAACGTTAACCATCGTGCCAGCCCAGACATTAGCGCGGCCATTGTTGATAACCATATTTTCAGAGATGGCTTTAGAGGAATACGTTATACTTCCATTCTGATCTGATCGACCGAGATCATATACCGCATTTGCCTGCACTCTCGTACCAGTATCCTTTCCCAGCGATTGCATAGTGGCATGCTCATCAAGGATAGTGTCAATGGCCTGCGTATCCTCCATAACAATGAGCCCGGAACCATCATCCAGTTCATAATTTTTTGACACACCATCTTTTATACTAAATTGGCCTTTACTGTTTGTACCACTCACTTCCAGCGCATTCGTTGAGACAATTAATTTTCCGCCTGCTTTTTTATCAACGCCAGTTGCAGTCCCGCCATCCATAACCTCCAGTAAGCCGCCATTATCCACAGTGGTATTATAAGCGAAGTCATTTTCTTCAACTCGCAAACTTCCGCCGTTTTCCAACAACATATTATTAGCAATACCATCCTTGATATCGAACTGACCGAGACGGTTTGTTCCGAATACCTCCATGGCCCGGGTGGTTGTTTTAATAGCACCGCCGGCTTTCTGATCTACCGCAAATGCTAATCCCCCCTCTTTAACCTCCAGTAATCCTCCCTTTTCGATAGCGGCAAAGACGGTAATCCCATCTTTTTCAATAATTAAGCGCCCGCCTTTAATCGTAGGTTCATTCGCTGCGCCATAAACCTGTAGCACACCATTATTGAGGGTAGTCTGGTTTGCCGCACCACCCATTTGAACAATTTGATAACCATCATTTAATATTGAGTATTCTGCGGTGCCATTCATTTCAATGTACTGATACCCGCCGTTAATTTCAGTATTACTACTTATACCAAATTCTTTAATATGCTGTTCTCCGCCAGGATTGATTTTCGTATTATTGGCGGTCCCATAAACCAGCTGGATATCTTTTTCCAGGACAACACCATCAACTGTCTCACCATACTCAACTGTTGATGCCAATGCTATGGGTGAATATAACGCTGTAGCCACCAGAACAGATATTGCGGAACGACAAAGAGAAACAGAACCAGATTGATGCATTGAGCTTTCATCCTATGAAATTAATTGCTGTTAAAAGCATTGGGTAAAGAAAATACCCATAGCTCCATACCCGGAGTCAGTTTTTAAAAACTGTTTAAAGAAATGCACAAGTATTGTGATTGATTTTTTAGTTGTTTTTCTTGATGAGAAGCTGATGCAAAATTCCGTCTTTATAATGAAAATGATGCCAAAGCGAACGATAAGGTTGTAGTTTTCACTACATGTCCATACATAAAATGGGGTAACATTCACGCGCCTGGTAGCGTTACCAACGCTACGCTCAAACATAATGATTCTAATAAAACCTCAGGAGACTACTATGCCTGAAGCAACGCCTTTTCAGGTGATGATTGTGGATGATCATCCACTTATGCGACGCGGTGTTCGTCAGTTACTGGAGCTTGATCCTGGCTTTGAAGTGGTCGCCGAAGCGGGCGACGGCGCGAGCGCGATCGATCTGGCGAATAGACTGGATATCGACGTGATCTTGCTGGATCTCAATATGAAAGGTATGAGTGGCCTGGATACCCTCAATGCCTTGCGCAGGGATGGCGTTACCGCGCAAATTATTATCCTGACCGTATCCGATGCCTCCAGCGATGTCTTTGCGCTGATAGACGCAGGCGCAGACGGTTATCTGTTGAAAGATAGCGACCCGGAAGTGTTGCTGGAAGCGATTCGTGCCGGAGCGAAAGGCAGCAAAGTCTTTAGCGAACGCGTCAATCAGTACTTACGTGAACGTGAAATGTTTGGCGCAGAAGAAGATCCCTTCAGCGTGCTGACGGAGCGCGAGCTGGATGTTCTGCACGAGCTGGCACAGGGGCTGTCAAATAAACAGATTGCCTCGGTGTTGAATATTTCCGAGCAGACAGTAAAAGTACACATTCGCAATCTGCTGCGTAAACTCAATGTCCGCTCACGCGTGGCGGCCACCATTCTGTTCCTACAACAACGCGGGGCACAATAAAAATAGCCCGATGGCATCACCATCGGGCCTCTTTTTATTTACTCTCCTGCGGCGACAAATGTTGCATCGCCTGCGCGATACTACGTTCAATCACCGCACGGCGAGTATCGTTGGCAGGTAAGAGTTTCAACATCATCTCCCACGCGGCCACCGCTTCGCCAAATCGCTGCTGCTCAAAGGCATTAAACGCATACATGCTTAACACACGAATATTACTATGATCCGTTCTCACCAACTGGCGCAGCAGTTCGCCGCCGAGGCGGTTGTCGTTGGGATCAGATGAACGTGTCAACGCTTCAGCGTATCCGAGCGCCGCATCACTGTTCTTCGGATCGAGGCGATATGCAGTGGCGTATGCATCGGTGGCAATACTGGCGTTACCCAGCGCCATGCCAACGCGGCCCAACATAATCCAGCCTTCTATATCTCCCGGATTTTTTTGCAGTTGAGTACGCATCCCCAGCGCAAGGCGCGACATCTCTTCTTCGTTGAGCGGATCGGCTTTCGGATCCAGCGCCCTGTCCAGCAACGTCGGAGCCTGTGCCGTGGCCTGCTGCCAGATTTTCACCTGCTGATAATTGCCCGTCTGGTAGTAGCTGACGCCAGCCACAATTAACGCCACCACAATACCCGGCAGATAAACAACATATCCGGCACGCTTACCTTCCGGCACGCTTTGTTCAGGAAACGCTTCCGGCACCACGCGTACCCGACGCCGCGAGCGGGCGTATATGACCCAACCGCCAATGCCAATAGCCACTACTGGAAGCACCCACAGCAGCACGGTCAGCGGCGTTAACGGCGGATCGTAAGTGACGAAGTTGCCGTAACGCGCCACCATATAATCGACAATCTCTTTTTTACTTTTACCTTCCTGCATCAGTTCATACACTTTCTGGCGCAGGTCGGTGGCAATCATCGAGTTGGAATCGGCAATGCTGTTGTTCTGGCATTTCGGGCAGCGTAGTTCTTCAGTGAGTTGCCGGAACTGCTGCTCCTGCGCTTCATCCTTAAACTGCAACACGTCGATGGTCGCCAGCGCTGAGCCGGAGATCATCAGCATCAGCACGCCCAATAAAAACCTCATTGTGCGGCCTCCTTACTGTATTTCTCCCACAGTGGCTTGATCTCTTCTTCCCAGACGCGAGGATTGAGATCGCCCGCATGGCGATAGCGAATGATGCCGTTGCCGTCGATGAGGAACGTTTCTGGCGCGCCATAGACACCGAGATCCAGTCCTAACATGCCGTCGCCATCAAACAGGCTTAGTGCGTAAGGATTGCCCAGCTCTTTCAGCCAGCTGATTGCCTTCTGGCGATCGTCTTTATAGTTCATGCCGACCACGCGGATGCCCTGCGCAGAAAGCTGATTCAGATATTGATGTTCCGCACGGCAGGTCGGACACCAGGTCGCCCAGACGTTAAGCAGCACCGGTTTGCCCTGAGTCAGCACATCCGCCTGATAAAACTGCCCCGGATTGTCCAGTGATTCGAGGCGAAACTTCGGCACTGGCTTGCCAATGAGCGCCGATTCCAGATTGGTCGGATCATCCCCTTCGGCATTACGCGCCAGCTGCCACAGTAGCGCCGCGGCAATCGCCAGGAAGATAATCAACGGAATTAACAATACTTTGCGCTTCATACAGCCTCCGGCGCAGTTTTCTGCGGGTTCACGCGCTTACGATAGCGAGGATCAAACAGACACAGCAGTCCGCCCAACGCCATCATCAGCCCGCCCGCCCAAATCCAGCGAACAAACGGTTTGTAGTAAAGACGCACAGCCCACGCGCCGTTTTCCAGCTCTTCACCGAGCGCGGCGTACAGGTCACGCATGATGCCACCGTCAATCGCCGCTTCGGTCATCATCGACCCAGCAGTGTTGTAATAACGTTTTTCCGCATACAGCACCGTTTCCGGCTTGCCATCTCGCGTTACGCCGATAGTCGCCACACCGCCGCGCCAGTTCGGGCCAGTCACCTCTTTGACATCACGGAAGGTGAAGCGATATTCATGAATATCGACGCTATCGCCGGACTTCATGCGCACATCACGCTCAACGCTATAGTTCTGGCTAAAGGCAATGCCAACAATTGTCACTGCCAGCCCCAGGTGAGCCGCCACCATCCCCCAATAACTGAAGGTGGTTTTCGTGCCGCGTGAAATACGCAGCGCAGCTTCCGCAATTGCCAGCACCGCAATCCAGCAGGCCATTGCCAGGCCGAGCACCGTCATCGCCACAACTTTGCTTTCGAACAGCCACGGCAACAGCAGCGACAGCACCAGCGTTGAGATGAAGGCGATAATCAATAAATTGCGGATTTTACGTGGGCGATCGCGCCCCCAGCGCACCAGAGGACCGACACCAAGCAGCAGCGCAAACGGCACCATCAGCCAGGTAAACATGGTGTTGAAGAACGGTTCGCCAATCGAAATACTGCCCAGTCCCAGTTGCTTGTGCACCAGCGGCAGCAGCGTCCCCAGTAATACCACCAGCATCGCGGCGACCAGCAAAACGTTGTTCGCTAACAGCAAAGATTCCCGCGACCACAGCGCATTGTTTACGCGTGAGCGAACTTTGTGTCCACGCGCGGCAAACAGCAGCAGCGAACCACCAATCACCAGCACCATAAAGGCGAGGATAAACATACCGCGCGCCGGATCAGACGCAAACGCGTGTACCGATACCAGCACGCCGGAACGCACGAGGAAAGTCCCCAACAGACACAACGAGAAGGCACTAATTGCCAGCAGTAATGTCCACGCTTTGAAGCTGGCACGCTGTTCAGTCACCGCCAGTGAGTGCATCAGCGCAGTCCCCACCAGCCACGGCATAAACGAGGCGTTTTCTACCGGATCCCAGAACCACCAGCCACCCCAGCCGAGTTCGTAATAGGCCCATGCGGAACCGAGCACAATGCCGAGCGTCAGGAAGATCCACGCTGCCAGTGTCCACGGACGAGTAAAACGCGCGTAAGTGCTGTCCAGACGCCCGCTCAGCAAAGAAGCAATGGCAAAAGCAAACGCCACCGAGAAGCCGACGTACCCCATATAAAGCAGAGGCGGATGGAAGATTAGCCCCGGATCCTGTAACAGCGGGTTAAGATCGCGCCCTTCAATCGGGAAGTTCGGCAACGTGCGTGAGAACGGGTTAGAGGTAAAGAGAATGAACAGCAAAAAGCCGACGCTGACCATCCCCATTATCGCCAGTACGCGGGCCACAATATCCAGCGGAATACGCTGACTAAAAATCGCCACCGCAAAGGTCCAGCCGCTCATCAGCAGCACCCACAGCAGCAGTGAGCCTTCATGCGCGCCCCAGGTAGCCGCCACGCGATACCACACCGGAAGCTGGGTATTGGAGTTGCTGGCAACATAGGTGACGGTGAAGTCGTTGACCACGAAGGCATTGACCAGTACCAGAAATGCGCCAGCCACAGACATAAACAGCAGCCAGGCAAACAAGCGGGAAGACGCCATCATGCGCGCATCTCCGCGCGCTACGCCCCATAGCGGATACACGGACAGCAGCAGCGCAATTCCTAGCGCCAGGCACAGCAGCCCGTTACCAATTTCCGGCATCATGATGCTGGGTCCTTATAAACACTCGCCGGGCGACGGTGGTTAGCTTCCATCGCTTTCTCAACTTCTGGCGGCGTGTAGTTTTCATCATGTTTCGCCAGCACTTCTTTCGCGAGGATATGATTGCCTTTTTCCAGCTCGCCCTGCACCACAACGCCCTGCCCTTCACGGAACAGATCCGGCAAAATGCCTTCGTAAGAAACATCCACTGAGCCTTCAGCATCGTAAATGGTGAAGGTCACTTTCAGCGAATTGGGATCGCGCTGCACGCTACCCGGCATCACCATCCCGCCAACGCGCAGACGCTGACCGACTTCCGGCATCTGCTGAGTTTCACGCTTGCCGTAGAGAATTTCCCCCGGCGTATAAAAGAGATCGATATTCGAGCGCAGCGCATACAGCACCAGACCGATGGTCAGCGCCAAACCTGCCAACACAGCACAGGCAATCCACAAGCGGTTTTTACGGCGAATATTCATGCAGCCTCCTGCTGTTGCGCAGCACGTAAACGCGCCTCACGCGCCCGCTGTTGCGCCACACCACGCAGAATTGCGCGATGCTGCATCACCGAGTGCACGACCAAAACCACCAGCGGAATAACGGTCATCACCACCGCCAGCCAGACAAAAAAGGCGTAACCGCCCATTGCGAAAAATTCATTCCAGGAAGCAAATGCAGGGGTCATTTACGGCCTCTTTTCAGTATCAGTTCACTCACCCACGGACGGCGTTTTTCCATCAGCAAAATTAAATTACGCATCCGCATCAGCGTCAGCGTGGCAGACAGCAGCAAGAAGCCAAAAATCGACCAGCGCAGCGGCGAACGCATCGCCGGATCGATACTTTGCTGCATTCGCGTTGATCCCTGATGCAGGGTGTTCCACCACTCCACGGAGTAATGAATAATCGGCAGATTCACCACGCCAATCAGCACCAGGATACCTGCCGCACGGCCCGCCAGACGGCGGTCGTCGAAGGCGTGCCACAGGGCAATTACACCAACATACAGAAACAGCAGCACCAGTTCAGAAGTCAGGCGTGCGTCCCATACCCACCAAGTGCCCCACATCGGTTTTCCCCATGCAGAGCCGGTAACCAGGGCAATAAAGGTAAACACGGCACCAATGGGGGCCATCGCCGCCACCGCCAGGTTGGCCATTTTCATCTGCCAGACAAGGCCAATAAACGCCGCCACCGCCATTGATGCATAAATGCCCATCGACCAGATCGCCGCAGGCACATGCAGGTAGATAATGCGGTAGCTATTTCCCTGCTGATAATCAGCCGGAGCAAAGCCGAATCCCCAGATCCAGCCAACGGTAAGCACGACCACACTGGCAATTGCCAGCCACGGTATAAACCAGCCACAGATTTGATACAGCCGTGGTGGGATCGCCAGTTGATGCAGTGTTTTCCACATAGTTTCGATACCAGACTCGAACAAAAATCAGTAATCCAGCGTTATTGAATGCTGATTCGTAACGCTGCCGCCGTCGCAAAAGGACTTAATGTCGCGGTGCCTGCCAGCAACGCGCCTAAAATTGCCAGATACCCGTCAACGGGCAAATGCATGGAAGCCGCGTCCATCGCGGCGGTGGCAAAGATGAGTAATGGGATAGTCAGCGGTAACACCAGTATGCTGAGCAGCACACCACCGCGCTTAAGTCCCACTGTCAGCGCCACGCCCGGTGCACCGAGAAAGCCAAGCGTAGGCGTTCCCAGCAGCAGCGTCAGCGCCATCACTTGCCAGCCATAAACATCCATTCCCAGTAGCATTGCTACCAGTGGCGAAAGGATGAGTAACGGCAGACCGGTTACCATCCAGTGCGCCATCACCTTCGCCAGCACAACGGCGGGCAAGGGTAACGGCAACAACATCAATTGTTCAAGACTGCCGTCCTGCAAATCGTCACGGAACAGACGCTCCAGTGCCAGCAAGGATGAAAGCAGCGCAGCAACCCAGATAACGCCCGGTGCAATACGCGCCAGCAGTTGCGGCTCCGGACCGATACTGAGCGGAAAAAGGGTAATGACAATCAGGAAGAACCACAGCGGGTTGGCGATTTCGGCGCTGTGGCGAAACGCTACGCGCAGCTCAAGACGGAAAATGCGCCAGAACATCATGCGGCCCTCGTTTGCGTCAGTGAAATGCGGCGAATTTTACTTTCAGCAACGTTGAGCGGCTGGTGGGTAGTCAGAATCACAATCCCCCCCTGCTCCGTATGCTGCGCCATACGCTGGGTCAGACGATCGACGCCGTTAACGTCAATCGCGGTAAAAGGCTCGTCGAGGATCCATAACGTGGCACGGGTCAGCCACAGACGCGCTAAAGCGACGCGGCGTTGTTGCCCGGCAGAAAGTTGATTTACCGGAATATCTTCGAATCCGGCAAGCCCAGCCTGCGCCAGGGCTTCCAGACATTGTGCGGTATCGCCATCGCGATGATAAAAGTGCAGATTTTCTAACGCCGTCAGCCGGGTTTTGATCCCCGGCTGATGGCCTATCCATAACAGGTTTTGATGGTAGCTGTCGCGTACCTGATGCAAGGGCTGCCCTTGCCAGAGAACGTCACCCGCATCAGGGCGAGACAACCCCGTCAGCAAACGGAGAAGCGTTGTCTTCCCCGCGCCGTTGCTACCGGTGATTTGTACCCACTCTCCTGCGTTCAGCGTAAATGACAAGCCACTAAATAAGGTTCGTTCATCCCGCTCGCAAAGTAACTCTCTGGCTTCAAGCATACCCACGCAATAACCCTGTTAAAAACCTGGCTCGACTTCGCGCATATCGGGCAGCTTGTGCGCTATCCCTTTATGGCAATCAATACAGGTTTGCCCATCTTTCACCGCCTGGTCATGCATCTTCGCGGCAACCGATTTCTGGGCGGTTGTATCCATATACTCGAAGTTGTGACAGTTACGGCACTCCTGCGAGTTATTGTCCTTCATGCGCCGCCACTCATTCTGTGCCATCGTCAGGCGATGAGCTTCAAATTTCTGCGGCGTGTCAATAACGCCAAAAATTTTACCATACAGCTCTTTACTTGCTTTGAGCTTGCGTATCATCTTCGGCACAAACTCGTGCGGAACGTGACAATCCGGACAGGTCGCACGAACGCCGCTACGGTTGTTGTAGTGCACGGAATCCATGTATTCCTGATACACCGTGTTACGCATTTCGTGGCAGCTAATGCAGAACTCTTCGGTATTGGCTTTTTCCATCCCGGTGTTAAAGCCGCCCCAGAAGACGATGCCACCGACAAAACCGATCAACAGCAGCGTCCCCAGCGCCAGACGGCTGGGGGTACGCCACCATTTCCACAGGCGCTTAATCAGACCAGGCTTACGGTCAGAATTTCCCATAATAACCTCTTATTTCCCGTAACCTTTTGACGGGGTAAAGGTATTCCCCACGATTGGCGCGGTATCAGCCTGCGGCACGTGACATTGCAGACAGAAGTAACGACGTGGAGCCACTTCCGCGCCCACTTTGCCGTCGCTGTCCATAAAGTGAGTAGGACTGATGCGCGGCGCGCCAGTGGTGCGATAGCTTTCGACACCGTGGCACTGCAAGCAGCGGTTGGTATTGGTCGTTACCTGATAACCTTCAACGCTATGCGGGATCATTGGCGGCTGATTCACATAGTTCAGCGGCATCCGTTCCTGCTCTTTTGGCATCCGAATGGCCCCTTCCTGCGTCCCGGATACTTCCGGCGACTGGCTAAAATCGACGCCATTAGCCGCCCAAACCGCGCCGCTCACCACCAGGGCCAGCATCGCCGTCCATTGACACAGCGCTTTCTTCAGGTCATGGCTTTTCATGATTTCGCTCCCGAACTCCATCGTGTAGTTATTGTAAATACATCCTCAGAACAGACATCCACGCAGCGACCGCACGTCATGCAATCGCGGCTGGTGACCTGCACCGGGCTTTGTTCATCCAGCACCGGGGCACGTAGCACATGCGGTTCCGGGCAAACATGAAAACAATCCATACAGCGGTTACATTTCTGCCGATCGGTGGCCGCAACGGTAATGACACCTTTGCTACCCAGCACGCCATACAGCGCGCCAACCGGACAAATGTGCCCGCACCAGCCGTGTTCAACGACCAGTAGATCAAATAAAAACAGCGCGAGAATAAGCAGCGCGCCGCTGCCGAATCCCATTACCAGACTGCGCCCCATCAGGGAAACGGGGTTGATCCATTCCCAGATGAGTGTGCCGGTTAAGGCCGATCCCAGCAGAATGACCACCAACAGCACGTAGCGAATGTGGCGAGGGATCGTCGCAGACTGATTGAGGTCAAAGCGCCTGCGTAACCAGTTCGCTAAGTCGGTAATCGGGTTCAGCGGGCAGACCCAGCTGCAAAATAATCGCTTTGCTGCCAGGGCGTAGAGCACGGTGATAATTACCGCACCGGTCAACGCCACCGTGGCAGGCAGATGACCGCTGGCAAGACTTTGCAGCGTCATCAGCGGATCGGTCAGCGGAACGGTGTCGAATAACAGGCTACTGCTGTAGTTGCCGTGCAAGATCCACACACCAAACCACGGACCGCTCAAAAACATCCCCAGCACGAAGAACTGACAAAGGCGACGTAACACCAGCCAACGGTGGCTGCGCCACCAGCCTTTTTTCTCCAGCGCCTCGCGCCCGGCGTCACGTTTACGATTTGCCATTGTTCCCCTCCAGCCAGCCGAAGCGGTAATGGTGACCTAACTCCCCTTTCGCCAGTGACAGCGGTAACACCTTGATTGCCGGTTGTTCCAGCACGCACACTTTTTCGCACTTACCGCAGCCGGTACAGGCGTCGCTGTGAACCGTCGGCAGAAAGCGGGCGTGCTTACCGGTACGCGTGTTGCGCTCCAGCTCCAGGGTGATTGCCTCATCAATTTTCGGGCATTCGCGATAACAAACATCGCAGCGCAGCCCCTGAAAGTTGAGACAGTTTTCCTGGTCCACCAGTACCGCCAGCCCCATCCGCGCGTCGTCGATCGATTCGATCTCACGATCCAGCGCACCGCTCGGGCACACTTTGGCGCACGGAATGTCCTCACACATTTCGCAAGGAATATCCCGTGCGACAAAATATGGCGTGCCCGCCGACAGGCCAGAAGCCAGCGTCGCCAGTTTTAAGGTGTCGTAAGGGCAAGCCTGAACACACTGACCGCAACGCACACAGGCACTGGCAAAGGCGTTCTCGTTTATGGCTCCGGGCGGGCGCAACCGCACGCCAGATGCGCGTGCGGTTTGCTGTTGTAACCCCAGCGCCACACCCACGGCAGCCAGCCCGCCAGCTGTGCGAACGACATCGCGCAGAAAGCGGCGGCGACCATTTTGAGGTTTCGCTGACCGGGACATAATGGCTTACACCTTCTCCAGTTTGACCGCGCACTTCTTGAAGTCCGTCTCTTTCGAGAGCGGATCGGTCGCATCCAGCGTCAGTTTGTTAACCAGCTGTGCGGCGTCGAAGAACGGCATGTACACCAGGCCTTGCGGCGGACGGTTACGACCGCGCGTTTCGACAATCGAGATCACTTCGCCACGGCGAGAAACCACTTTCACTTTGTCGCCACGGCGCAGATCGCGCGCTTTCGCATCCAGCGGGTGAATAAACAGGACCGCTTCCGGGAAGGCACGGTGCAGTTCCGGTACACGGCGAGTCATACTGCCGGTATGCCAGTGCTCCAGGACGCGTCCGGTAGAGAGCCACAGGTCGTACTCTTCATCCGGTGCCTCCGCCGCCGGTTCGAACGGCAGCGCGAAGATCACCGCTTTGCCATCCGGTTTACCGTAGAACTTGTAGCCTTCGCCCGCTTTCACGTATGGGTCGTTACCTTCGCTGTAACGCCACTGCGTTTCTTTACCGTTCACTACCGGCCAGCGCAGACCGCGTGCTTTGTGGTAATCATCGAACGGTGCCAGATCGTGACCGTGACCACGACCAAACCATGCGTACTCTTCGAACAGCCCTTTTTGCAGATAGAAGCCCAGCTCGCGGGATTCATCGTTCAGCTGATCTTCCGCCAGTTCTGATACCGGGAATTTGCTCACTTCCGGGGTGGCATACAGAACTTCGTACAGCGTTTTGCCACGCAGTTCCGGTTTCTTCGCCAGCAGCTCTTCCGGCCATACTTCTTCAGTTTTGAAGCGGCGGGAGAACTGGACTAACTGCCAGAGATCCGATTTCGCTTCGCCCGGTGCCTGTACCTGCTGACGCCAGAATTGAGTACGGCGTTCGGCGTTACCGTAAGCCCCCTCTTTCTCTACCCACATTGCGGTCGGCAGAATCAAGTCCGCTGCCAGCGCACTGACTGTCGGATACGGATCGGAGACGATGATGAAGTTGCGCGGATCGCGCCAGCCCGGCATACGCTCTTCATTGATGTTCGGCCCGGCCTGCATGTTGTTGGTACACATGGTCCAGTAAACATTCAGCTTGCCGTCTTTCAGTGCACGGTCTTGTGCTACCGCATGCAGACCGATTTTTGCCGGAATGGTGCCGCTCGGGATATTCCACTTCTTCTCGCAGATATCACGATGTTTCTCGTTAGTCACCACCATGTCCGCAGGCAGACGGTGAGCAAAGGTGCCCACTTCACGCGCAGTACCACACGCGGAAGGCTGCCCGGTCAGGGAGAACGGACCGCAACCCGGCTGGGAAATTTTGCCGGTCAGCAGGTGCAGGTTGTAGACCAGGTTGTTGGCCCACACGCCACGAGTATGCTGGTTGAAGCCCATCGTCCAGTAGGAGATGACTTTCTTGTTCGGATCGGCATACAGCTGCGCCAGTTGTTCCAGCTGATCTTTTGGTACGCCAGTCATTTCGGCGGTTTTTTCCAGCGTATACTCGGCAACGAAGGCTTTGTAATCTTCAAAGCTCATCGGTTCGGAGGCGTCAGAACCTGGATTCTTCGCTGCTTTTTCCAGCGGATGGGTCGGACGTAAACCGTAGCCGATGTCCGTCGCCCCTTTGCGCAGGTTAACGTGTTTGCTGAAGAAGTCCTGATTTATCGCATTGTTTTGAATGATATAGTTGGCGATATAGTTCAGGATCACCAGGTCAGATTGCGGCGTAAAGATGATGCCGTTATCTGCCAGCTCGAAGCTACGATGCTGGTAGGTAGAAAGCACCGCCACGGTAACGTTCTGGTTAGAGAGACGACGGTTAGTGATGCGCGACCAGAGGATCGGGTGCATCTCCGCCATGTTTGCGCCCCACAGCACAAACGCGTCAGCCTGCTCGATGTCGTCATAGCAGCCCATCGGCTCATCCATACCAAAGGTACGCATAAAGCCAACTACTGCCGACGCCATACAGTGACGCGCGTTCGGGTCGATGTTGTTCGAACGGAAGCCCGCTTTAAACAGCTTGGACGCGGCATAACCTTCCCAGATAGTCCACTGACCAGAACCGAACATACCGATCGATTCCGGCCCTTTTTCTTTCAGGGCGGTTTTGAATTTCTCTTCCATCACATCGAAGGCCTGATCCCAGGTGATTGGGGTAAATTCGCCTTCTTTGTCATATTTACCGTTTTTCATACGCAGCAGCGGCTGCGTCAAACGGTCTTTACCGTACATGATCTTGGGCAGGAAATAGCCCTTAATGCAGTTCAGACCACGGTTAACCGGTGCGTCCGGGTCGCCCTGACAGGCCACCACACGCCCCTGCTGCGTTCCGACCAGAACGCCGCAACCAGTACCGCAGAAACGGCACGGCGCTTTATCCCATTTAATGGCTTCCTGCTGACCAACAACGGCGCGGGCAACGCCCGGCACGCTGAGACCGGCAGCCGCCGCAGCGGCCGCAACGGCGTTAGCTTTCATAAAGCTACGACGACTGAGTTTCATGGTGTTTCCTCACCTTGCTCTTCCTGCTGGTGATAAACCAGCGACACCGCCAGCACGCCCTCTACGTTGCGTACTGACTCAATGGTTTGGATCAGCGTTTCGCTGTCTTCTGCTTCCACCACCACAATCAACTGACCGCTCGGCGCGTCGCTGACAGCAACTTCACAGCCGGGAAAGGCGTTCAGTTGGGTGCTGATGTCTGAAATTCGTTCGCTTTTGGCCTGCACGACCAGGCTGCAAACTTGCCAGTTAGTGTGCATGGAGATACTCCGCAGTTATGGCTGATACCGGACAGCTGGCTGCACATGCTCCACATCCGTTGCAAAGTTGGCTATTAAGTTGCGGCTGGTAGATCCCGGAGAGCGTCGGGCGAAAGATAATTGCCATTGGCTCACAGCTATCCTGACAGCGGCGGCATTCAACTGACTGATACGCCAGGCACGCGTCCCCAATGGTGAACTGCAAATCCCAGGCCCTGGTGTGGCGCGGAGAAAATAGCGATTCGGGGCAAGCCTGCGCGCAGGCGTAACAGAAGCTGCACTCGTTATTTTTGAAATTAACGCTCGGATAGCCACCCGCGCCGCGTTGCAGAATGTTGTTTTCACAAGCATTAATACAGGCGTCGCAGCGAGTGCAATGGGTCAGAAAATGAGATTCATCACCGGACCAGGGCGGACGGATACCGTTACTGGCTTTGCACCAGCGACCAGTGAGTATGCCCCGACGGGATGCATCAATCTTCACATTGACCTTCCATCATTAACGCGCTCTGAAAATTGAGAGCGACCAAATAAACCGCATAATTAATAAGCCATTTTTATAGCCGCTAAGATATTAAAGGATGTGTCAAAGATGCATACCCCGATCGGGGTAAAACCTGTAGCAGGATCAAAAGAGTGGCGGGAAGCGTGGCAAAAACGGGCTTTTGCTCACATTTCAAATGGTTATAAACATATTTATATAGCGATTAATTCACCAGAAATATTTCTGTTGGTTTGCTCTCTCATCAGAATTTAACACTAAAAGAGCAGGTAAAATTATCTGAATGTTCTTTAAGTTATTCATAAAGCAAATTAATAAATCTGATGAATATGTTAACCTTCAGCGACATCATCGGTGAAAACCTATAAATGAAGAAGGAAAGCAAAAATGAAGACCATTCTACCTGCAGTATTGTTTGCCGCTTTCGCCACCACCTCCGCCTGGGCGGCAGAGAGCGTCCAGCCACTGGAAAAAATCGCGCCTTATCCGCAAGCTGAAAAAGGCATGAAGCGTCAGGTGATTCAGTTAACCCCGCAAGAAGATGAATCTACCCTGAAAGTAGAACTGTTAATCGGTCAGACGCTGGAAGTCGATTGCAATTTGCATCGTCTCGGCGGGAAGCTGGAAAGCAAAACGCTGGAAGGCTGGGGCTATGATTATTATGTCTTTGATAAAGTCAGTTCCCCGGTTTCGACGATGATGGCCTGCCCGGATGGCAAGAAAGAGAAGAAATTTGTCACCGCGTATCTGGGCGATGCCGGAATGCTGCGTTACAACAGCAAGCTGCCGATCGTGGTGTATACGCCAGACAATGTGGATGTGAAGTACCGCGTCTGGAAGGCGGAAGAGAAAATTGACAACGCGGTTGTTCGCTAAACTACTGTGAAGTGCTGCAACCCGTAGGCCGAATAAGGCGGTTACGCTGCATCCGATCTAACGCCCAAGCCGGTTGCCTGATGCGACGCTGACGCGTCTTATCAGCATACGCCACATCCGGCAAACCATGCCGGATGTGGCACATCATTACAACGCAATATCCGCCACTTCTTTTTGAACGGGTTGCGGTTTCAACTGCGGTTTCGGCGTACTATCTGCTGCCTGCGGCTTGTCGTATTTCAGCCCCAGCACTTCGCTGGTGTACTGCAACTCGCGTTCTGTTGCCGCTACATCACCGTTCAGCTTGCGTCCATAAGACGGAACGATCGCTTTCAACGTAGCCTGCCATTGCGGGCTGGAAACGCGATCGCCAAATACTTTTTCCAGCAGATTCAACATAATCGGCGCGGCGGTTGACGCCCCTGGCGATGCCCCCAGCAGCGCGGCAATAGTCCCTTGCTGGTCGCTGACCACTTCGGTACCCAGACGCAGTACGCCACCTTTCTCGGCATCACGCTTGATAATCTGTACGCGCTGCCCCGCTTGCCACAAACGCCAGTCCTCTTTTTTCGCCTGCGGATAGTACTCTTTCAACGCTTCAAAACGATCCTCTTCACTCAACATCACCTGACTCACCAGATATTTCACCAGATCGAAATTATCCAGCCCGACGTGCATCATCGGCATCACGTTAGAGGTGGTGGTGGAACTCATCAGATCCCACAATGAACCGTTTTTGAGGAATTTGGTTGAGAAGGTGGCAAATGGCCCAAACAGCACGACGCGTTTACCGTCCAGAACACGGGTATCGATATGCGGAACCGACATCGGTGGTGCGCCAACGGATGCTTTACCGTAAACCTTCGCCAGATGGTGATTAACCACGTCCGGGTTTTCCGAAACAAGGAACTGTCCGCCCACCGGGAAACCGGCGTAGTCTTTCGCTTCCGGAATCCCCGATTCCTGTAACAGCTTCAGCGCCGCACCGCCCGCGCCGATAAAGACAAATTTAGCGCGGATGTTCTGTGCAGTGCCGTTTTTCAGATCGGCAACAGTGACGGTCCAGGTGTTATCGTCATTACGCTTTAGGGCGCGGACTTCGCTGCTGAGTTGCAGCGAAAAATTAGATTTCTTCTGCAAGGAAGCAATTAACTGGCGGGTGATCTCGCCATAGTTCACATCAGTACCAATTTCCGTACGCGTGGCTGCCACTTTCTGTTGCGGATCGCGCCCTTCCATCACTAACGGTGCCCACTCTTTGATCTGCGCGTGATCTTCAGAGTAACGCATACCGCGAAACAGCGAGCTTTGTTGCAACGCGGCGTAACGGGCGCGCAGGAAATTGACGTTATCCTCGCCCCAGACAAAGCTCATATGTGGAACGGTATTAATAAATGAACGTGGGGTTCGCAGCACACCACGTTCGACCTGGTGTGCCCAAAACTGGCGGGAAATCTGGAATGCTTCGTTAATGGCGACTGCTTTTTCAATACTGATGCTGCCATCGGCGTTTTGCGGAGTGTAATTGAGTTCCATCAGTGCAGAATGCCCGGTTCCGGCGTTGTTCCAGCCGTTCGAACTCTCCTGCGCGACACCCTCCAGGCGCTCCACCATGGTCATCGACCATTCAGGCTCCAGCTCGCGTAAATAGGTCCCCAACGTGGCGCTCATAATGCCGCCGCCAATCAACAGTACATCAGTTTCCTGCTCCTCGGACGCTTTCGCTTTTGCCGCCATCGAAACGGCATTAAGCCCCACGGCCATCGAGAAGAGCATGGCAGTCACTTTTTTCATCTTGTTAATGCCTTACTTTTAGTCGCTTTATTGCAGGTGAGATTTGCGCGGCATCAACGGTAACACTTAAGTAACAACATTTAAATAATGTTTATAAAT
>ERZ786681.77-NODE-77-length-22367-cov-5.451327_pt1 | contig 22367 bp, 17 predicted proteins | sample MGYA00511013_ERZ786681 | MGnify/ENA primary metagenome ERZ786681 (study PRJEB29978, sample SAMEA3491297) | human gut metagenome | biome: ENVO:mammalia-associated habitat; material: ENVO:feces | place: Bangladesh | collected 2010-04-07 ...
GCGATATCCACATCCAGGATGAACGGCGTGCAGTGGTGCTGGTACAGACGGAAGCACACCACCGCCGTCGCCATCTCCACAATACCGTCCACCGACAGCGTGAAACGTAATCCTTCTGAGGACATATGACCTCCCTTGATTCACTTACAGAACACTGGTTGTCTACTGACCATGCAGCAGAGGGTGCCAGTACAGCGTTACGCTCATATTCAGGTACGCTACCGCCCGGGTTCCCGGCATCCACCATCTCCCTCATGAAAGCGTAACTCCTTACTGACACTCATTTTTTACACGTACAAAAACAACATCCTGCACTAAGGCAGGATGTTGTTGACTCAGATTTATGCTTCCAGCGGTGCACGCCAGTCATCGGCACCAGAAGTACCGGATTTGATGTGCTCCCACTCAACCTTACGGTAGGCCAGTGATACTGCGAGCAATTGCGTAAACTCACGCTGTGCAGGGTCCTGGCAGTGCGGCATATGCAGGTTCATGTCCACAATCGTCGCGTCAGTAAGACGTGTGGTGAAGTAGTGCTCCTGCTTGCCTTCAACAGAGGTACGCCACCAGTGCAGCTCCACTTTCGGCAGCATTTCACCGGAGGCCAGCGCGTTGTACAGCAGCGGAACAGCTTTGTTCAGCGCCACGGTGAAAATGAACGGTTTGTGAGCACGCTGCCCGGAAGGCTGACCAGACTGCGGATCGGTTGGAACAGTAACGTTATGCAGAAACTCCTGCACCAGCATTTCATCTTCGTGTCCCTGCACGTAGATATTGCCGACAGAATCTGCGGTGAAAGCACCGGCAGTGATGTTCCCCTGGGTCTGACCTGTAATTGAAATGTAACATGGGGTTGGCATTTATGAACTCCTTGTGAAATTATCAACTGCTGTTTTACGAACAACCCGTCGTTAATCCCCGACAGGTTAGAGTGTGATGCGGCTCGCATCAGGAACCACACCCTTTTCTTTATTCGAGTTACAGGCACACGTAATTAGCACCTACCGAAAAACTCATTTATGGTGTTTAAATATATTTTTAGTCAATTTCAGAACACGGTCACATAAGCTAAAAATATATCAACATCAACAGTAGAATTATCCATAACGTATCCTTACCCCCATAAAAACCTACAATTTTGTCAAAAATCAATTATTACAACACTTACTTCACCATCGTTCCGGCACGCAATTAAGATATTCCTTAAAGGAATTTCTTATGATGTATTGCTAGCAATTAATTAATTTATAAAACCATACATAAAACTTATTAATCAATTTAATAAACACATATAAATCAATGTATTATGGCACTTTGTTGGCCGTAAAATTATATTCACCAAGTCTATAAATACCAAAATTGATTTCACTATCATGTATTAATAATGAAGGATACATCTCTTTCAAAAATATAAATAGTTCTTTTAATATTTTATTTCACGAGTAGAATACCGATCACAACAGAAGGAAGGTTACATTATCTAACTGCCACTGAAACGGTATTGTCGGTATTTGTATGCAGTACGAAAATGCTGTGCTCATGGCCTGAACGGGAACATTTTTATGAGCAAAATGAACAACAATGGCGGCAGTGTCGCGCCGAAAGAAAGAATCAGCGTTCGGTATACACCAAAAGTTGATGGGGTGGCTGCTGATATCGAATTGCCGCTGAATTTATTGATCACCGGCAATCTGAAAGGGAAACCAGATAACACGCCGTTGGATGAGCGAACTGCCATTGCTATCAACCGCTATAACCTCAACGCAGTCATTTCAGAAGCTGACATTGAACGGGAGTTTGTTGTTCCGGCTGAACTCAGTGACGCTCCCAATGAGCAAATGTACGTCAACCTGAAAGTCAAATCTATGGATGACCTTTCTCCTGACCATATTGCCAGCCAGGTACCAGAAATAAAACGTCTGCTCGAATTACGTGAAGCCCTGGTCGCACTTAAGTCTCCATTAGGCAATATTCCGGCCTTCCGCGCACAACTTCAGGCGCTACTGGAAAACGAAGACACCCGCGAGCAGCTGATCCAGGAACTGGGTATCGCCGTTCAGAAATAATTTTCACAGAAGGATATTCAGTATGTCAGTAAAGGAAGAAATTGCTCCCGTCAGCGCGTCTCAAACCGCCGCGCCCCCATCTCTGCTTGATGAAATCATGGCGCAAACCCGCGTCCAGCCTAAATCAGAAAGCTACGATATCACCCGCCAGGGCGTGAGCGCCTTTATTGCCGCCATGTTACAGGGCGACAGTAGCGCTGAACCTATCAATATCCTGGCCGTTGACGCCATGATTGCTGATATTGATGCCCGAACCAGCAGGCAGATGGATGCCATTATTCATGCCCCGGAGTTTCAGGAACTGGAATCCCTGCTGCGCTCGCTGAAGCTGCTGGTTGAACGCGCGGATACACGGGAAAACATCAAAGTCCATTTCCTGAATGTCACTCAGGAAGAACTGCTGGATGATTTCGAATTTGCACCTGAAATCACGCAGTCTGCGTATTACAAGCATGTATATTCAAGCGGTTACGGACAATTTGGCGGTGAGCCAGTGGCGGCGGTAATCGGCAACTTTGCCTTTAAGAACACCACGCCGGATATGAAGTTGCTGAAATATATCAGCCAGGTCAGTGCGATGGCGCACAGCCCGTTCCTCTCATCAGTATCATCCGAATTTTTCGGTCTGGACTCATGGACAGAGTTACCAGGGATCAAAGAACCAGGAGCAATCTTTGAAGGCCCGGCCTATTCCCGCTGGCGTGCCTTGCGTGAATCTGAAGATTCACGCTACCTGGGACTGACTGCCCCCCGGTTCCTGCTGCGTCACCCTTACTCGCCAGATGAGAACCCAGCCAAGACCTTCCGTTACCATGAAGACGTCAGCCAGAGTCACGAGTCTTATTTGTGGGGGAACACCTCGTTTTTACTAGCTGCGAACCTGGCTGAAAGTTTTGCTAAATATCGCTGGTGTCCCAATATCATTGGCCCTTCCAGCGGCGGCGCAGTCAAAGACCTCCCGGTGCATCTGTATGAATCCATGGGGCAAATGCAGGCAAAAATTCCGACTGAAGTGTTGATCACTGACCGGAGAGAGTATGAGCTGGCGGAAGAAGGCTTTATCACACTGACCATGCGTAAAGGGTCTGATAATGCGTGCTTTTTCTCGGCCAACTCGGTGCAGAAACCCAAAAAATTCCCCAAAACTCCCGAAGGCAAGGCTGCGGAGACCAACTATAAACTCGGCACCCAGCTGCCATACTTGTTTGTTATCAGTAGGTTAGCGCATTACATCAAGGTAATTCAGCGCGAACAGCTTGGCTCATGGAAAGAACGCAGTGACCTGGAGCGTGAGCTGAACACCTGGATTCGCCAGTATGTTGCCGACCAGGAGAATCCGCCTGCCGAAGTCCGCAGCCACCGGCCATTGCGTCAGGCGAAGATCGAGGTACTGGATGTGGATGGTGAGCCAGGCTGGTACCAGGTCGCGATATCTGTCAGACCGCATTTTAAATACATGGGTGCCAGTTTCGACCTGAGTCTGGTCGGACGATTGGATAAGGAATAATCCGATGCAAAGACGGGATTCAGGACCAACCGGCAGTCTTTTTGAACGTATCCGTGAGGCGGCAAACCCACCTTCATACCAGAATCCAAAAGAAGCACTGATACGTTCCATCAGATGTAACCTGCGACAGGTCCTGAATACCCGCTCCGGCAGCTGTTATGGCTCACCAGAGCTGGGGATCGGCGATCTGGATAATGTGGCCTCCATCTCCATGAATCTCAGGGATTCAACTGCGCAGAAAATCAGGCACTGCATTCTGCGTTATGAACCCCGTATCACTGAAGTCACTGTTATCGTCGTCGCACAGGATGAAAATGCACCGTTAGAGTTGCGTTTTCGGATTGTGGCTTGTGTTGATTTCAGCGAGGCCAGAGATGTACTTGAGTTTGACATCGTGCTGGACAGCCACCAGCAATACCGAGTGGAGTAAACGTCATGCCCTTTGAGGAACGGTATTACCGCGAAGAGCTGGATTATCTGCGCCAGCTCGGCAAGCTGTTGTCCCAGGAAAAACCGCATCTGGCCCATTTTCTGGCCGAGAAAGAGGGCGATCCGGATGTGGAACGCCTGCTGGAAGCCTTTGCTTTTATGTCCGGCAGCCTGCGCCAGAAACTTGAAGATGAATTTCCAGAATTCACCCATGGGTTGATCCGTATGCTGTGGGCCAACTATTTACGCCCAGTTCCGGCCATGACGGTTATTGCTTATGAACCCAAAGCCAGTCAGTTAAAAGTTCCTGTTCAGGTCTGTCGTAATGAGCTGATAAGTTCAGATACAACCCGTACAACCGTTTCGGGTCGAAAACCCCTGCCTGACGACAAAGATAAATCAGAGTTACTCCCAGCCTGCCATTTCACGCTAGCAAGGGATATCTGGCTGCAACCGCTGCGCATTCTCGATACCCGCAACGCCAGCAGCCTGAAAGAAGGCGTCATCGATATCAGTTTCACCGCAGATAACAAAGTCTCCCCCGCCATGCTTGACCTGAACAAAATCACATTCTGGTTGGGTAATGAAGACGATTATACCCGACACCAGCTTTATCTGTGGTTTTGCGAATGCCTGATGGATGCGGAGCTGATTGCCGGAGAGCGCCACCTGCCGCTGCCGGATCTGTGGCTGGAAGCTGCGGGTTTTGACAACCAGGATGCCCTGCTGCCGTGGCCGAAAAATGTCCACAGCGGCTACCGGGTACTCCAGGAGTATTTCTGCTATCCCGAAACCTTCTTCTTTTTTCATCTGCGCGATGTTGCGCCGCTACCGGACGATTTCCCGGTGAGTGCGTTTACGCTGCGCCTGCACTTTAACCGCCCGTTACCTGCTGACATTAAACTACGCCAGGATTCACTGCGTCTGCATTGTACGCCAGCCATTAACTTGTTTACGCATTACGCGGAACCCGTCAGGCCGGATGGTCGGATGGCGGAATACCCACTGCGCGCCAGCCATCGACACCCGGATGCTTATGACATTTTTCAGATAAGCACCGTCACCAGTAAAGCCAAAGTTTCAGGTACTGAATCCAGCCCTGGTAGCCAGGCGCGTGTCTGGCCCGAATTTGAAAGCTTCCAGCACCAGATGGAGTACAGCCGCCAGCGGGAAGTCGTCTACTGGCACCACCGGACTAAAACATCCCTGTTTCACCGCGGGCTTGAACATTCCATCGCCTTTGTCCATGCGGACGGCAGCATACCGGACCGTTCACTGTTTAACGATGATGTGATCACCACGTCATTACTCTGTACCAACCGAATGATCCCTGCCCGGCTGCATACTGGCGATATCTGCGTGGCCGTCAACAAAAATCCGGCAGCTGCCTCATTTCGTAATGTCACGCGCCCGACACAGCCGCTCTGGCCAGTAACGGACGGCGACATGCACTGGTCGCTGATTTCCGCGATGAACCTGAACTACCTCTCGCTGCTGGACAGGGAGACACTGATCCAGATCCTGCGGACCTTCGACCTGCCAGGCGCTCACCATCCGCAACGGGCCAGACTGTCACGCCAGAAACTGGATGCCATAGAAAAACTCGAAACCAAACCTGTTGACAGGTTGTTTAAAGGCGTACCGGTTCGCGGGCTGGCGACCACGCTGTGGATACGTCCCGATCCGTTTATCTGCGAAGGTGAAATTTATCTTCTGGGTACCGTGCTCTCGCACTTTTTTGCCCTCTACGCCAGCATCAATTCGTATCACTGTCTGAAAATCATTAACACGGAAAGTCAGGAGTCCTGGGAATGGCAGGAGAAAATGGGCCAGCACGCCCTGATATAGCGGCAAAACCGCCGTTACCGGCGGATGTGCGCAACTGCAATTTCTATGTGCTAATGGAGGCGCTGTACCGTCGGTATGGCACGCCGGGCCAGGACATTTCCCTGCGTACCGAGCCTGCCCGGGAGATCGTGCGTTTCAGCTCTGACGCCAGTATCGGTTTTCCGGGTACGGACCTGAGTGCGCTTTCCCGTAGCCAGAACGGACAGTATGTACTGCAAACCCGGTTCCTGGGTTTTTCCGGCAGCCAGTCGCCGCTACCGGGCTATTATCTGGATCAGATGGCGCAGGAGTCCGCACAGAACGAAGACGGCCTGAAAGAATTTCTCGATCTATTCAGCCACCGCTGGACACAGTTTGCCTATCATGCCTGGCGCAAATACCGCTACTACATCTGCTTTCGTAACGGCGGTACTGACACCTTTTCACAGCGCATGTACGCACTGGTCGGGCTGGGTAATCAGAGCGTGCGTGACAGGCTTGCCATTAACCACAGCAAAATGCTGGCCTACGCCGGAATTCTGGCAACACCAGGCCGCGCGCCGGAGGTTATCTGTAATCTGGTGTCGCACTGTTTTGATTTGCCGGATGTCACCATTGAACGCTGGCAACTGCGTAAAGTCGCCATTGATCCGGCACACCAGAACCGGCTGGGTGTACGTAATCCGAAAGGAAAAACGGCTGGACATATTCCGGGACGCTCCATACTCGGCGTTAATTTTACCCTCGGCGCACGGGTGCCGGATCGCAGCGGAAAATTCCTGTTGCAGATTGGCGGCCTGTCGCGGGAGCGTTATCTCTCATTTTTACCCGATGGCGAAAATCACCTGCCGCTGACCATGTTCCTTTCCTTTATTCTGCGCGACCAGTTTGCCTGGGATTTACGGCTGTGCCTGGCACCACAGCAGGCTAAAGGGATGCGCCTTGGCGATCCGGCCAGCTCCCGCCTCGGCAGAACCAGCTTTATTGGTCAGCCGAAAGTACCGCCCGCCATCACAATCCGAATCAGGGAATAATTCTATGGAACCACTTATGGCTGAGGAAAAACAGCAATCCCGCCAGGCCTCACTGACTTTACAGGTGATGAATGGCAACGAACTGGAAAGCGGACGCGCCGCAAAATGCCTGTTCAGCGAAAACGGCGGTGATATTGGCCATACGCCGGAATGTCACTGGCAGGTACAGGACCGGGCGGGAAGCATTGCTGCGCGTGCCTGTACCGTTATCCGGCACGACGGAGCCTATTGCCTGCGGTGCCTGACGCCGGGACTGATGATTAATCTGGCCCCGGTCTCTTCCGATGCGCTCATCCGCCTGCGCCAGGGGGATGAGATCCAGCTCGGCGCACTGGCGCTGAAAGTATTTCTGCATGACGGTGCAGCTGTTACCTATGACGAGCGGATGGCGACCCCGGAAACGATTGTAATGAACCGCGACAGTCTGGCGGACACCCTGCTGACCACCGAGGGACAACCGGCGTATCCGGGAATGCCGTTCCAGCATCAGCTTGCCCCCACGGTGGCGCACGGTTTTTCCAGCGATCCGCTCCAGGCACTCCAGACGGAAAGCCTGATGGTGGCAGATGATCCGATCGCCCCACGCGTTTCCCGGCCCGTAGCCCCCGCATCCGATCTGACAGGTGCAAACGGGATCAACACGCCGTTTATGGATCTGCCGCCCGGCAATGCCCGTCATGAGGACGGCGATGAATTTTCTGCCATGGCGCAGTACCACCTGGCCGTAACCCCGCTGCTGCGCGGTATGGAGTGTCCGCTGACGCTGCACAATTCTCAGGATGCGGATGAGTTTCTCGAAGAGGCCGGACGGGCGTTGCAGGCCGCCATTAAGGGATTGCTAAGTCTGCAACAACAACAGAACAGCCTGTCGGATAAACACCTGCGTCCACTGGAAGACAACCCGTTGCGCCTTGATATGGACTATGCCACCGCGCTGAACGTCATGTTCGCCGAGGGTAAAAGCCCGGTACATCTCGCCGCACCTGCGGCCATCGCCGAAAGCCTGCGCAACATCCGGCATCATGAAGAGGCCAACCGGGCGGCGATTGTGGAAGCGTTGCGTGTCATGCTGGACGCCTTCTCGCCGGGCAACCTGATGCGCCGCTTTGCGCAATACCGCCGCAGCCATGAGCTGCGCCAGAAAATGGACAACGCCTGGGCATGGCAGATGTACAGCAACTATTACGATGAACTGGCCTCCAGCCGACAGCAGGGATTTGAAATGCTGTTCAATGAAGTTTATGCCCAGGTCTATGACCGGGTGCTGCGCGAAAAACAGCGGGAGCCGGAAGCATGAACGGCAAAGCGTTTCTGGCCTGCGTTCTGATGAGCGTTGTGTTAACTGGCTGTGAAACAGCGAAAAAAATCAGCCAGGTGATCCGCAATCCGGATATTCAGGTCGGAAAGCTGATGGATCAGTCAACCGAGCTGACCGTCACGCTGCTGACCGAGCCGGACAGCAACCTGACGGCGGACAGTGAAGCCGCGCCGGTGGATGTTCAACTGGTTTATCTGAGTGATGACTCTAAATTCCAGGCCGCCGACTACGACCAGGTTGCCACCACCGCACTGCCCGACGTGCTGGGAAAAAACTATATCGATCATCAGGACTTCAACCTGTTGCCGGACACCGTAAAAACACTGCCGCCGATCAAGCTGGATGAGAAAACCGGTTATATCGGTGTCATTGCCTATTTTTCAGACGACCAGGCCACAGAATGGAAACAAATTGAGCCGGTAGAAAGTATCGGCCACCACTATCGCCTGCTGGTGCATATCCGCGCCAGTGCGATTGAGATGAAAAAAGAGGAAAACTGACGATGGCAACAATGAAAAACAAGGTGATCTGGCAGGAAGGGCTGTTTGCCCTGCCGCAGCATTTTCAGCAACAGCAGCGTCACTGCGAGTACCTGCTGACCCGTCGTCTGGATGCACAGGGTGATTTTTTCTGGGGCTTTACGGAACTCTCCATCAATACCGAACTGCTTGCCCAGGGCAAAATCATGATTGACCGTGCGGCGGGCTGTATGCCTGACGGCACCGTATTCAGCATTCCCGACCAGGATCTGCTGCCGGAACCTTTCCAGCCGGGAACCCTTTCATCGAAAGAGAGCCACAATATTTATCTGGCGCTGCCTGTAATCAGCGACGTGATCAATGAAATCCAGGGGTTGCACAGCGCCGGTCAGGGTACGGAGCGTTACCGCCTCACCCATACCCGCGTCCGTGATTTTCACACTGACGAAGGCGACGAACAGCCGGTCGGTCTGGGGCAGTTGATCCCCAGGATAGTCAGCGGCGCAGATGATCTCAGCGCGATGGTGACCCTCCCCCTGTGCCGTATCCTCAATAAAAATGCTACCGGCGCACTGGTGCTGGACAACACCTTTATTCCCACCATTCAGGCCGTCCGTGTCAGCGGGTTGCTCGGGGCATTCTCCGGCGAGGTGCAGGGGCTGCTTGCCACCCGCGCCACCGACCTGGCCGGGCGCATCGGTTCGCCTGAACAGAGCGGGATCGCCGATGTGGCCGAATTTATGATGTTGCAGATGCTTAACCGCCATCAAATGCAGTTCACGCACCGTTCACAACTGCACACGCTGCATCCGGAAGCCTTCTACCGGGATCTGGTGGGGCTGCTGGGAGAACTGATGACCTTTACGGAAGGTAATCGCCTGCCCTGCACCGTGGAGCCGTATAATCACCGGGATCTTACCGCGACCTTCACCAGAACCGTGATCCCGGAACTGCGGCGCGCACTCAATACCGTACTGGTGCCGCGTGCGCAGAATCTGCCGCTGTTCTTTTCAGAGGGGACCTGGATCGCCACCATCAGCGATCCCACACTGTTGCAGTCCTGCAAGCTGGTACTGGCAGTGCGCGCCAGGATGCCCTACGACCAGGTACAACGCCAGTTCATCCAGCAATCGAAAGTGGCCGCTACCGACAAAATCCGCAGCGTGGTCAGCGTGCAGGTGCCGGGTATTCCGCTGCACACGCTTACCGCTGCGCCGCGTCAGTTGCCCTGGCATGAAGGTTATGTTTACTTCGAACTGGAAAAAGGCACCCCGGCCTGGCAGGACGTGATAAAAGCGGGCGCGCTGGCGCTGCATATCTCCGGCACCTTCCCCGATCTGAACCTTCAGCTCTGGGCGATAAGGGGATAAGTGAATGAGCGATATCAGCGATATGAGTGAAGCGTCGGTTTTTCCCGTGGAGCCGGAGAGCGGAACACCAGGACGCCAGTACCGTCTCGCACTTCGTGGCAACAGCCTGAATCCAATGATTGACGCCGCCACGCCGTTGCTCGGCATGGTGATGCGTCTGTCCACCATGAACAGCCAGGCCATGCCGGAACATCTGTTTGCCCAGGTGGTAACCGATGTCCAGGCTGTGGAACAACTACTCCAGGAGCAGGGTTACGAGCCGGGCGTCATTGTTTCGTTCCGCTACATTCTCTGCACGTTTATTGACGAAGCGGCGCTGGGCAACGGCTGGTCCAACAAAAACGAATGGATCAAACAGTCGCTGCTGGTTCATTTTCATAACGAAGCCTGGGGCGGCGAGAAAGTGTTTATCCTGCTCGAACGCCTGATCCGGGAGCCGGTACGTTACCAGGATCTGCTGGAATTTTTATATCTCTGTTTTTCGCTCGGCTTTCGCGGGCGCTACAAGGTTGCCATTCAGCAACAGGATGAATTTGAGCGGATCTACCAGCGCCTGCACCATGCCCTGCACAAACTGCGCGGTGACGCGCCATTTCCGCTGCTTCACCAGAAGAACAACATACAGGGCGGGCGTTATCAGTTAATCCGGCGGCTGACCATCAGGCATGTAATGTGCGGCGGTCTTGTTGTGCTGGCCGTATTTTATCTGTTTTATCTGCTGCGTCTGGACAGCCAGACACAGGATATTCTGCATCAGCTCAATAAATTACTCCGATAAGGACATCTTATGATCCAGATTGATTTAGCCACGCTGGTAAAGCGGCTTAACCCCTTTGCAAAACAGGCGCTGGAAATGGCTGCCTCGGAGTGTATGAGCCAGCAGGCCAGTGAGATCACCGTTGCCCATGTGCTGTTGCAGATGCTGACGATCCCGCGCAGTGACTTAAGGGTGATTGCCGAACGCGCAGGTATCAGCGTGGAAGATTTTCGCCATGCGCTGACCATGGAGAGCTACCCGGGAGGGCGTTCGGCCGAAGGCTATCCCAGCTTCTCACCTATGCTGATCGAATGGTTTAAGGAGTCATGGCTGCTGGCCTCGGCCCAGATGCAGCACAGCGAACTGCGCGGCGGCGTCCTGCTGCTTACTCTGTTGCATTCACCGCTGCGCTATATTCCACCCGCTGCTGCCCGTCTGCTGACGGCCATAAACCGCGACCAGTTACAGCAGGATTTCGCCGCATGGACAAAAGAATCCGCCGAATCCGTGGATCTGGCTGGTGGGCAAGCGTTCCGTGCAACAGAAACCGGCGACACCCTGCTTGCCCGCTATGCCAAAAATATGACCGAAGACGCCCGTAACGGAAAACTCGATCCGGTACTGTGCCGCGACCACGAAATCGATTTGATGATCGACATTCTCTGCCGCCGTCGTAAAAATAACCCGGTGGTAGTGGGCGAAGCGGGCGTGGGCAAAAGCGCACTGATTGAAGGGCTGGCGCTGCGCATCGTGGCAGGCCAGGTGCCGGACAAACTGAAAAACACCGATATCATGACCCTTGACCTGGGCGCATTGCAGGCCGGAGCGTCGGTGAAGGGCGAATTCGAAAAACGTTTCAAAGGGCTGATGGCGGAGGTCATTTCCTCCCCGGTGCCGATCATTCTGTTTATCGACGAAGCGCATACCCTGATTGGCGCGGGCAACCAGCAGGGCGGGCTGGATATCTCCAACCTGCTCAAACCGGCGCTGGCGCGTGGCGAACTGAAAACCATCGCCGCCACAACCTGGAGCGAATACAAAAAATACTTCGAAAAAGACGCTGCCTTATCGCGCCGCTTCCAGTTAGTTAAGGTCAGCGAACCTAACGCTGCCGAAGCAACGATTATTCTGCGTGGCCTGTCGGCGGTCTATGAACAGTCTCACGGCGTGCTGATTGACGATGAGGCCTTACAAGCCGCAGCAACACTTAGCGAGCGTTATCTCTCCGGACGTCAGTTGCCGGACAAAGCGATTGATGTGCTGGACACCGCCTGCGCCCGCGTGGCAATCAACCTTTCATCGCCGCCGAAGCAAATCTCGGCGCTGACCACCCTGAGCCACCAGCAGGAGGCGGAAATTCGCCAGCTTGAGCGCGAGCTTCGCATCGGGCTGCGTACCGACACTTCACGGATGACTGAGGTGCTGGTGCAGTACGATGAAACGCTGACGGCGCTGGATGAACTGGAAGCGGCCTAGCACCAGCAGCAGACGCTGGTACGGGAAATTATCGCGCTGCGCCAGCTATTGCTGGGTGTGACAGAGGACACAGATGCCGTAGTGGATACGCCGCCAGAGTCAGAACAGGATAATACCGGTACCGCACCGGCTGATGATGCGGGCAGTACACAGCCGGAAGAGACCGCTGAAACAGTTTCCCCGGTGCAGCAGCTAGTACAACTCACTGCCGAACTGGACGCCCTGCATAACGACCGGTTGCTGGTTTCCCCGCACGTCGATAAAAAACAGATTGCGGCGGTGATTGCCGAATGGACCGGCGTACCGCTTAACCGCCTGTCGCAGAATGAAATGTCGGTCATCACCGACCTGCAGAAGTGGCTTGGTGACACCATCAAAGGCCAGGACCTGGCAATTGCCAGCCTGCATAAACACCTGCTGACCGCACGCGCCGACCTGCGCCGTCCGGGACGCCCGCTCGGCGCGTTCCTGCTGGCTGGCCCCAGCGGCGTGGGTAAAACCGAAACCGTCCTGCAACTGGCAGAGCTGCTCTACGGCGGTCGCCAGTACCTGACCACCATCAATATGTCCGAGTTCCAGGAGAAACACACCGTCTCGCGGCTGATTGGCTCCCCTCCGGGCTATGTCGGCTATGGCGAAGGCGGCGTACTGACCGAAGCGATCCGCCAGAAACCCTACTCGGTGGTGCTGCTCGATGAAGTGGAAAAAGCGCACCCGGATGTCCTCAACCTGTTCTACCAGGCGTTCGACAAGGGCGAGATGGCAGACGGCGAAGGCCGCCTGATTGACTGTAAAAACATCGTTTTCTTCCTCACCTCCAACCTTGGTTATCAGGTGATTGTCGAACACGCCGATGACCCGGAAACCATGCAGGAAGTGCTCTATCCGGTGCTGGCGGACTTCTTTAAACCGGCGCTGCTGGCGCGTATGGAAGTGGTGCCATACCTGCCGCTGTCGAAAGAGACGCTCGCCACCATTATTGCCGGGAAACTGGCCCGCCTGGATAACGTGCTGTGCAGTCGCTTTGGTGCGGAAGTGATTATTGAACCGGAAGTGACGGACGAAATCATGAGCCGCGTCACCCGCGCGGAAAACGGCGCGAGGATGCTCGAATCGGTCATCGATGGTGACATGCTGCCGCCGCTCTCGCTGCTGCTGTTGCAGAAAATGGCAGCCAACACGGCGATTGCCCGTATCCGCCTGTCGGCGGCAGACGGCGCGTTCACGGCAGACGTGGAAGATGCTCAGGACGACGAGTTTGTCACAAAGGATGAAACGGTTTTATGAGCAGGTTGCGCGTTTTCCGGCAGGCAGGATGGTTTATCGCGGGCCTGATGGCGGGCTTACCCGCCAGTGCCGCACCCGCAGAAACATCGTCAATGGCCGGTGTGGCGGTAGCTGTCGCCACAGAGACACCGCCGGATGCGACAGCCACGTTACAGGCCATGCAGTCCTGTCGCCAGGAGACGGCGGCGCTGGAGCGGCTTGACTGTTATGATCGCATTCTTGCGCCGGTACAGGCTGGCTTTGGTGGTGCCGCACTGGTGAAAGCTCGTTACCAGGGTGAAGCCTGGACCCGTGCGACAGAACAGGAAAAACGCCGCCAGGGCAACACCACGGAGCTGCTGGTAACGCAGGTACCGGGTGAACGCCCGACGGTGGTGATAACCACCCCGGCTATCGGCCATGTTCCGCCACGCCCGGTGCTGATGTTCAGTTGCGTGGACAATATCACCCGGATGCAGGTGGCGCTGATGCACCCTCTGGATGTCCATGATATCGCCGTCACCCTGAATGCCGACAGCCGGGCATTGCGCAGCCACTGGTTTGTGCGCGAGAACGGTACCCTGCTGGAGTCCAGCCGGGGGTTATCCGGTATCGATGAAATTAAGCAACTGTTCGGCGCAAAAACGCTGACGGTGGATACCGGCACAGACAACGCCGCCGGAAAGCTGACCTTTAACATTGACGGGCTGGCACGGGTTATTGCGCCGCTACGCGACGCCTGCCACTGGGCGGGAGAATAAGAATATGGCAATGGACTTACGTAATCCCGATGTATGGCTTGCACACCTGCTGGAAAACCTGCCGGAAGATAAGCTGTCCGCCGCGCTTGATGATGGCAATGCAGACTGGGAGTTTGTCGACAGCGAAATCGTCAAGCTCGGTTCACTGGCGCACAGCCAGCTTGATATCCCGGAACTTCAGCGCCGGGGCCTGATGCTTCTGGCCTCAGAAACCAAAGATTTTCGCCTGCTGGCCCACCTGCTGCGTACCCTGCAACATGCCGGTGATATTCTGCTGGCCTCCAGGATGCTGGCACAATATACAGAACACTACTGGACATGCGCCGCACCGCAGAACATGGCCCACAAAAAACGCTTTGCCGCCCAGGTGATAAAACGCTTTGAGTCTGCCGTTCAGGACTTTGCCGGGAATGCTGCGACAATACAGCGCGATGCTTTGCTGGGAGAGCTGGCAAAACTGGCACAGTGCTGGCAGGCGCACAACGCGCCTGAGCTGGCTAAGGCGACAGACGATTTATTTGCCCTGTTTCAGCGCGCGTTTCGTGATGTAGCGCCTGAAATGCCATCATCTGCACGAACCGCCGCCATTGCGCCGCAGGCCACAGCCGGATCTGTACCGGATATGTCACCGCACACGGTTGCCGCTCAGCCTCCTGTTGCAGCCACTCCAATCCCGCAGGTCACTGTTGACAGCCACGACGATAAAGCATGGCGCGACACCCTGCTGAAGGTGGCCGCCATTCTCTGTGAGCGCCAGCCGGAGTCACCGCAGGGTTACCGACTGCGCCGCCATGCTCTGTGGCAGACCATCACCAGTACCCCGCAGGCAGAAAGCGATGGCCGGACCCCACTGGCAGCCTTCCCTGTCGATATGATGGATGATTACCTGGCGCGGCTGAACAATGCCGACATGGCGCTGTGGCAGCAGGTGGAAAAAAGCCTGCTGCTGGCCCCGTACTGGCTGGACGGTCATTACCTCTCAGCACAGACCGCGCTGCGCCTCGGTTATAAACAGGTGGCGGATGCTATCCGTGATGAAGTTACCGGTTTTCTGGCCCGCCTGCCCGCACTGATCAACCTGTTATTTAACGACCGCACTCCGTTTGTGTCCGAACAGACGAAACAGTGGCTGGCATCATCCGGCTCAGTCAACCAGACCGCCCCGGTTGTACAGACCGATGAAGAATTACAGGCGGCCAGGGCGTGCTTCGATGAGAACGGGCTGGAAACCGCGCTGCGGTATCTGGAAAACCTGCCCGAAGGTGATCCCCGTAACCAGTTTCATCGCCAGTTTTTCGGCGCGCAATTACTGGAAGAGGCCGGTATGGTTCAGCTTGCACAACAGCAGTACCGGATGCTCTTCAAAACAGGCTTACACATGATGCTACCCGAATGGGAGCCTTCCCTGCTGAAAGCACTGGAACAAAAACTCACGGCAGAACAGTAAAAGATAACAAGGAGTTACTGTGTTCAAATTTCCCACATCCCGACTGTTCAGCACGTTGAAATCTGCGCTCAGGCCAGCGATGCCGCGGTTTAAAGTTTCCGCCACCTGGCTACTGATGCTGGCATGGTTTTTTCTGCTGGTGTGGATCTGGTGGCAGGGTCCGAAATGGACGCTCTATGAGCAGCACTGGCTGGCTCCTCTAACAAACCGCTGGCTGGCGACCGCCGTCTGGGGGCTTATCGCTCTGATCTGGCTCACCTGGCGGGTGATGAAGCGTCTGCAAAAGCTGGAAAAACAGCAGAAACAGCAGCGGGAGGAAGAAAAAGATCCGTTGACCGTGGAACTCCACCACCAGCAGCAATATTTGGATCACTGGCTGCTGCGCCTGCGCCGCCATCTGGATAACCGCAGTTATCTGTGGCAGTTGCCGTGGTATATGGTCATTGGTCCTGCGGGTAGCGGCAAAAGCACGCTGCTGCGCGAGGGCTTTCCGTCTGACATTATTTACATGCCGGAAAGCATCCGGGGTGTGGAATATCATCCGCTGATCACACCGCGAGTGGGCAACCAGGCAGTAATTTTCGATGTTGACGGCGTACTGACCTCCCCCGGCGGGGATGATCTGCTCCACCGCCGCCTGCGCGAACACTGGCTGGGCTGGCTGATGGAAACGCGCGCACGCCAGCCGCTCAATGGTCTGATCCTGACGCTCGATCTTCCCGAACTGCTGACGGCGGATAAACTCCGTCGCGAAGCACTGGTACAAAATCTGCGTCAGCAACTTCAGGAAATTCGCCAGTGCCTGCACTGCCGGTTGCCCGTTTATGTGGTGCTGACCCGGCTGGATCTACTGACGGGCTTTGCCGCGCTGTTCCATTCACTGGATAAAAAAGACCGCGACGCGATCCTCGGCGTCACGTTTACCCGCCGCGCTCATGAAAACGATGACTGGCGCAGCGAGCTGAGCACCTTCTGGCAGACCTGGGGACAACAGATGAACCTGGCCCTGTCAGACCTGATGCTCGTGCAGACCGGTGCTGCGCTACGCAGCGCCGTGTTCAGCTTCTCCCGTCAGATGCAGGGAACGGGAGAAATCGTCACTTCACTGCTCGCCGCATTGCTGGACGGCGAGAATATGGATGTGATGCTGCGCGGCGTCTGGCTCACATCCTCGCTACAGCGCGGCCAGGTGGATGATATTTTCACGCAGTCCGCCGCCCGCCAGTACGGGCTGGGCAACAGCTCGCTGGCGACCTGGCCCCTGGTGGAAACAACGCCGTATTTCACCCGCCGCCTCTTCCCGGAAGTCCTGCTAGCCGAGCCAAACCTTGCAGGTGAAAACAGCGTCTGGCTGAACAGCTCCCGGCGCAGGCTGACCGCCTTTTCCGCCTGTGGCGCGGCACTGGCGGCATTGCTGGTCGGAAGCTGGCACCATTATTACAACCAGAACTGGCAGTCCGGCGTTAACGTACTGGCACAGGCTAAAGCCTTTATGGACGTACCACCACCGCAGGGAAAGGATGAATTCGGCAATCTGCAACTGCCGTTACTCAACCCGGTACGCGATGCCACCCTCGCCTACGGCGATTACCGCGATCACGGTTTTCTGGCGGATATGGGATTGTACCAGGGCGTCCGCGTAGGGCCATATGTGGAACAAACCTACATTCAGCTTCTTGAGCAGCGTTATCTCCCCTCGTTAATGAACGGCCTGATCCGGGATCTGAACAATGCCCCGCCTGAGAGTGAAGAAAAACTCGCCGTGCTGCGCGTAGTGCGCATGATGGAAGACAAAAGTGGGCGCAACAACGAGGCGGTAAAACAGTACATGGCGCGGCGCTGGAGCAATGAATTTCACGGCCAGCGTGATATTCAGGCGCAACTGATGGCACATCTGGACTATGCGCTGGAACACACCGACTGGCACGCGCAGCGCCAGAGCGGCGACAGCGACGCCATCAGCCGCTGGACACCCTATGATAAACCGGTCATTAATGCGCAACATGAACTGAGCAAACTGCCGATATACCAGCGTGTCTACCAGACCCTACGCACCAAAGCATTAAGCGTGTTGCCCGCCGATTTGAATTTGCGCGACCAGGTTGGTCCCACCTTCGACAACGTGTTCGTCGCCGGTAATGATGAAAAACTGGTGATCCCGCAGTTTCTCACCCGCTATGGCCTGCAAAGCTATTTTATCAAACAACACGACGGTCTCGTTGAGTTGACCGCGCTGGATTCGTGGGTGCTGAACCTGACGCAAAGCGTCGCCTACAGCGAGGCCGACCGTGAAGAGATCCAGCGCCATATCACTGAACAGTACCTCAGTGACTATACCGCTACATGGCGTGCCGGAATGGATAATCTCAACGTCCGTGACTATGAGGCCATGCCGGCGCTGACCGACGCGCTGGAGCAGATTATCAGCGGCGATCAGCCATTCCAGCGTGCGCTGACGGCGCTGCGCGATAATACACACGCGCTGACGCTCTCCGGCAAACTGGACGATAAGGCGCGGGAAGCGGTGATAAATGAGATGGATTACCGCCTGTTGTCCCGGCTGGGGCATGAGTTCGCACCGGAAAACAGCGCACTGGAGGAGCAAAAGGACAAGGCGAGTACGCTACAGGCCGTGTACCAGCAACTGACCGAGCTGCACCGTTACCTGCTGGCGATCCAGAACTCGCCAGTGCCGGGAAAATCGGCGCTGAAAGCAGTGCAGCTACGCCTGGATCAAAACAGCAGCGATCCAATCTTCGCCACCCGCCAGATGGCAAAAACCCTGCCTGCACCGCTTAACCGCTGGGTGGGCAAGCTGGCGGATCAGGCCTGGCACGTGGTGATGGTGGAAGCTGTTCATTACATGGAAGTGGACTGGCGCGACAATGTAGTGAAACCCTTCAACGAACAGCTTGCCGGTAACTATCCGTTTAATCCACGCGCCTCACAGGATGCCTCACTGGATGCGTTTGAACGTTTCTTTAAACCGGATGGCATTCTGGACAATTTCTATAAGGACAACCTGCGACTGTTCCTTGAAAACGATCTGACCTTTGGCGACGACGGCAGAGTGCTGATCCGTGAAGATATCCGACAACAACTGGATACCGCGCAAAAAATCCGCGACATCTTCTTCAGCCAGCAGAACGGGCTGGGCACACAATTTGCCGTGGAAACGGTGTCGCTTTCCGGCAATAAACGGCGCAGCGTACTTAACCTGGACGGCCAGTTAGTGGACTACAGCCAGGGACGCAACTATACCGCCCATCTGGTCTGGCCAAACAACATGCGTGAAGGCAATGAAAGCAAGCTGACGCTGGTTGGCACCAGCGGTGGAGCACCGCGCAGTATCGCTTTCAGTGGACCGTGGGCGCAGTTCCGCCTGTTCGGCGCGGGCCAGTTGACCAACGTGACCAGTGACACCTTTAACGTGCGCTTTAACGTGGACGGCGGCGCGATGGTTTATCGGGTGCATGTGGATACCGAAGATAACCCGTTCACCGGTGGTCTGTTCAGCCAATTCCGTTTACCGGATACGTTGTATTAAGGGGGTTAGTGATGAGCAACAATGTACTGACACAAACTATCGTTACCGGCAGCGATCCGCGTACCCTGCCGGAGTTCAGCGCCATCCGCGAAGAAATTAACAAAGCTAACCACCCGTCACAGCCGGAGCTGAACTGGAAACTAGTGGAATCGCTGGCGCTGTCAATTTTTAAGGCCAACGGGGTGGATTTGCATACCGCCACCTACTATACGCTGGCACGTACACGTAATCAGGGACTGGCAGGGTTCTGTGAAGGCGCGGAACTGCTAGCTGCGATGATCACCCACGAATGGGATAAATTCTGGCCGCAAAGTGGCCCGGCGAGGACTGAGATGCTGGACTGGTTCAACACCCGCACCGGGAATATCCTGCGCCAGCAGGTTTCCTTTTCCGAAAATGATCTTTCGTTGCTCTACCGCACGGAACGGGCTTTGCAGCTTATCTGCGACAAACTCCAGCAGGTGGAACTGAAGCGCCAACCGCGCGTGGAAAATCTGCTTTATTTTGTGCAGAACACACGCAAGCGGTTTGAGCCGCAGCCCAGAAACCGTACTGCTACGGCGGTACAGACCATGGTCAGAACGCTGGTCTATGCGCCTAAAGGCACGGCTTCCGCCACAGCGGAAACCATGCCCCCCCTACACGACCTGCCGGAAATGCGGGTGGAGGTGCGCGGAGTGGCAGATAACGCCGACAAAGCAAAACAGGGCGACACGGTAAAAGGTTTTGTTGCCGGTGCCGCCTGTACTGCCGTTATCGCTGCTGCACTCTGGTGGTGGCAGACGTACCCGATGCAGCGGCAGCTTACAAAGGTCAGGGATACCACACAGGGAGCAGCCACCGTCTGGCTGGCATCACCGGTACTGAAAGAATATGAACAGAACCTGCAACAGCTTCTGAATACCCCACCGCTACAGCCGCTGGAAACCGGAATGCAGATGATGCGCACCGCAGACACCCTCTGGCCGGAAAGCCTGCAACAGCAGGAAGCCAGCCGGATGTGGAGCACCACGCTGAGAAACCGGGCGCAAGCCAGTCCGCAGATGAAGGGCTGGCAACAGGCGCGGCAGAATTTGCGGGATTTTGCGGATCTGATGATGAAAAAGGAGACGGAGAAACAGGGTTTCACCCTCTCGTATATCAAAACGGTGACCTGGCAGGCCGAACGGTTACTGAATCAGGAAACTCCACTGGAGTACATGCTGACGCAGTACCAGGAGACCCGCACGCAGAATCAGGACACACAAGCGCTAGCAAAAGAGATCAACCAACGGCTGGATGGGCTGTTAAGCCGCTGGCTGTTGCTGAAAAATACCGGACAGGATATGGCAACGGACAACAGCACCGTGCCAGTCCCTCCGACCCATTGAGTTTAAGGAGAATAACAATGGCAAATCCCGTCTATCTGACACTGAACGGAGAACTTCAGGGGCTGATTTCATCCGGATGCTCGTCAATGCCGTCCATCGGTAACAAAGCCCAGATTGCACATCAGGATCAGATCATGGTGACGTCACTGTCCCATGGTCTGAGCCGGGCGCAGAATGTCAACCACCAGGAGCTGACCATCACGAAACCGGTGGACAAATCTTCCCCCCTGCTGGGCAAGGCAATTTCGGAGAATGAATGTCTGACCTGTGATTTTGTATTCTATCGCACCAACCGCTTTGGTGTTAATGAACCGTACTACAAGGTGAAACTGACTAACGCCCGGATCTCAAACATCGGCCTTACCGTTCCCCATACCATTAACGACAGCCCAGGACAGCCGGAAGAGTCTGTGTCATTTACCTATGAGAGTATCAACTGGGAGCACAGCGTCGCCGGAACCAGTGCGTACAGCCTTTGGAGTGAACGGATTTTCTAAGTTACCTGGGCGTTTTTCATCTGCATTATTGTTATATTTTAAAAAGGCAATTTAACATTATAAAATGATAAAGTACGGTTAATCACGAATAAAAATTCTTAATTAACCGTACCTGCTGTTTTATAGATGTGTATGATGTATTTTTGACAGTTCAACCGAAAACTCGAACTACAGCTTATATGTTGAGAGAACAATAAATAACTTTAGTAAAGTTTTTTACTACTCCTAAAAAATATATATGTAGAATTAATTAGCAGACTTGAACCAGAGTATAAATAGAAAAGAAAATGCTCTTTCTTGCTAAGTACCATTAAAACGTCTGGTATAAAACCTTACTACTGATAGCGATTCACCAGATCTTTAACCACTGCTGCGTACGTTTTCTGCTTAAGTTGTGAAATCTGCTGTTCTGCCACATCAAGGCTGTCAGAATTTTTATTCCCTATCTGCGGAAAAATCACTTTCGATTCATAATTCACAGGCGACCAGGTAGCCCACTCACCTGTAGCCACATCCACCAGCGTGAATCGAACCAAATAACGCAGTGACATCGTGTCAGTCAATTTTTGATTTTTATAATCTGACCAAACTATTGATTTCAATCCAGAGTCATATTTTCCTGTCTGCAACGTATCCTGGAAAACAATAATCGCTTTCTGATGGCCTTTTGCCGCAACAAAACGTAATGCCTGCATCCAGTTCATATTTTCGGCATCTACAACATCCAGACTTTCATCTTTGTTTTTGTCTTTATTACAAGTTACAGGTTTTTGCCTGTCAGGAATGCCAGAAAATGTGGCAACTGTATAATATTTTCTCATCTCCTCCTGCATAATGGTTTCCGGTGCGCGACTGCCAGACTGAACAAGTATAACGGGAGAATTAAGAGGCACACGAAACTCATCTCCTTCAAGCGCAGCTTGAATATCCTCCTCGGATACAGCCAGTGTGGTTTCATTACCATATAAATCTTTGTCTGTTAGTTGCTGGGGAACGTTTTTATTAATAGAACTTTGTGCGGTTTGAGTTTTTTTCTTTTTTTCATCAATAGGAGATTCAGAGGCACATCCTGCAAGCAGCGAGAATAATACACATATACAACAAACCCTTCTTAAATTCATAATCGGACACTCCCTCGCCTGTCATAATCATGGTAATGTTTAGCTAACGATTTTTAATTATATACTCCACTTGAATCAGAACAAACAAAAATAAC
>ERZ786681.82-NODE-82-length-21841-cov-5.344304_pt1 | contig 21841 bp, 15 predicted proteins | sample MGYA00511013_ERZ786681 | MGnify/ENA primary metagenome ERZ786681 (study PRJEB29978, sample SAMEA3491297) | human gut metagenome | biome: ENVO:mammalia-associated habitat; material: ENVO:feces | place: Bangladesh | collected 2010-04-07 ...
ATTTTGTCTGGGAGATAGCCAGAATTAAAATTGCTCTCCCAAAAGAAGAGGGTGGTTTATATAATTTACGTGGATTGGATTTTAAGGGATGCTTCTTTTCTGGACAGAACTTCAGTAACTATGATATTCAATATGTGAACTGGGGAACGTCATTGCTTGATGTTGATACTCCGTGTATTTTTAATGTGCCTGATGACAATAAGAGTTATGATAAATTATTAAAATCCGTCAGCGAAAATGGTTTAAATGGAGTCTTGACTGATCGTAATAATAAAATAAAACTAATCACGGGCGTGGCACCATTCGATGGTATTTCATCTATGGATGATGACTTTGATGATAGTTCCTCTGAGGAAAATTCCCCTGAGGATATTCCCATTGAGAATCGTCCCCTTGTATAAAGTTCTAAAAGCAGTTTTCAATGATAAATAAACTGCAGGTTTTACAAAGAGATAATAACGTAGATTGAAACAATATGTATTATTGATTGATTAAACGGGATTATTTTTTACACTACAACCATTTTGCTGCTACTACCAAAGAAAAAGGGGCTACGCTTTCACGTAACCCCTTGATCTGCGCTGTGATTTACTGAGTTTAAATTGGTGCTGTAATTGGTTGAAATATTTCATCTAATGTCTGATTCAACTTTCCTTAGCTGCCTGAAAGTTTTTTGATCTTACCCAGCAACAACAGCGTTATGGTGCACCATGCCTGACTGATGAACTGCGTGCTCAGGGTTACCACTTCAACGTAAAACCGTGGCAGCAGGGCCGGACTGAACAAACGGCTCAGGACATTATCGGTAGGTGACACACTGGTTGTCTGCAAACTGAACCTACTGGGGCGCAGTATGCGGCATCTTGCCGTGCTGTTGGAGGAGCTGTGCGAACGTGGTATTAACTTTCGTGCTCTGACTCTACCAATATTTGCCCAACAATGAGGGGACGAAAGCTGTAAAAGTAAAACAATCTGCAATCTCAATGTTATTGTGTGATTTTTATGTGAGCAGAAGATATTCATCAGAAACGATTATGTAAATCATTTTATTTTTCCGACGGCTTCAATGTCGAAAGAAAAGAATACGCCGTATTTCCTGAAAAGATTGACTTTTTTATCCAATCATCCTTCAGCACAATGTCTTAAAAAAATGCCTCATTCTTATGCGGAATATCATCATTTCATCATGATGTCTTTGATGAGCGGTGAACACAATACACTTGCGCTGTCTCTTCAGGATGAATCCCCTGGTCTGGTGCCTGTGGGCTGATGTTGCAGCAAAGCTAAGGTCGCTTAAACGCTACTCAGTATTCACTTTTCAGAGGATGAAATTTATGAACAGGACCAGTCCCTATTATTTTCGCCGCTCAGTACTTTCCTTATTGATATCTGCCTTAATATATGCCCAGCCCGGGATGGCGGCCTTCACTACTAATGTTATTGGTGTGGTAAACGATGAGACTGTAGATGGCAACCAACGAGTAGATGAACGAGGTACAACAAATAACACACATATTATCAACCATGGCCGGCAGGAGGTCTATGGTGGGATATCTAATAGTAGTATTATTGAAACTGGTGGCGAGCAACTAGTATCAATCCATGCCGATATTAACGGGCAAGCTAATAATACAACCATTAATGGAGGCAGACAGTCAATTGAGTACGGAGGAATTTCTACTGGCACGATAATCGAAAGTGGCAATCAATATGTTTATAAAGGTGGTACCAGCAATGACACGACAATTAAGGGCGGTACTTCACGCATAGAGGGGGGGACTGCAAATGGAACCATCATTGATGGTGGAGGGCAGACAGTAACAACTCAGGGGCATGTTGATGGTACAACGATAAATAAGTCCGGTTATCAGGACATCACGCAAGGAAGTCTGGCGACGAACACAACCATAAATGGTGGTCGACAGTATGTTGAACAGAGCACAGTAGAAACAACCACCATTAAAAATGGCGGTGAGCAAAGAGTATATGAGAGCCGTGCGCTGGACACGACGATTGAAGGCGGAACTCAGTCTCTGAATAGTAAGTCAACGGCAAAAAATACTCAGATCTATTCTGGTGGTACGCAAATTGTTGATTACACCAGCACCTCGGATGTTATTGAAGTTTATTCCGGTGGCGTGCTTGATGTTAGTGGTGGTACGGCAACAAATGTTACCCAGCACGATGGTGCAATTTTAAAAACAAACACTAACGGTACGACGGTGAGCGGTACGAATAGTGAAGGGGCATTCTCCATCCACAATACCGTGGCAGAGAATGTGTTGCTGGAAAACGGTGGTCATTTAGACATAAACGCATATGGTTCGGCAAATAAGACGATTATTAAAGATAAAGGAACAATGTCAGTTTTAACGAATGCTAAAGCTGATGCGACCCGAATAGATAATGGCGGCGTTATGGATGTTGCCGGAAACGCGACAAATACCATAATTAATGGTGGCACACAGAATATTAATAATTATGGTATTGCCACGGGCACCAATATCAACAGCGGAACACAAAATATCAAGAGCGGCGGGAAAGCTGACACGACAAATATATCCTCTGGGAGCCGGCAGGTTGTTGAGAAAGATGGTACGGCAACTGGCAGCAATATTAGCGCCGGAGGCTCGCTGATTGTCTATACCGGCGGTATTGCACATGGGGTTAACCAGGAGACGGGCAGTGCTTTAGTTGCCAACACGGGCGCAGGGACTGATATCGAAGGATACAATAAGCTCTCTCACTTCACTATTACCGGAGGTGAGGCTAATTATGTTGTGCTGGAAAATACCGGCGAACTGACGGTAATGGCTAAAACCTCGGCGAAAAATACTACCATTGATGCTGGCGGTAAGCTGATTGTCCAGAAGGAGGCTAAAACAGATAGCACCAGACTTAATAATGGTGGCGTTCTGGAGGTTCAGGGCGGTGGTGAGGCTAAGCATGTTGAGCAGCAATCCGGCGGCGCATTAATTGCTTCCACGACCTCCGGAACACTTATCGAAGGAACCAACAGTTATGGTGATGCTTTCTACATCAGGAATTCAGAAGCTAAAAATGTAGTGCTGGAAAACGCTGGCTCATTAACAGTCGTCACTGGTTCCCGGGCAGTTGACACGATTATTAATGCCAACGGCAAAATGGATGTTTATGGAAAAGATGTTGGTACTGTACTTAATAGTGCTGGTACCCAAACAATATATGCCAGTGCCACTTCTGAAAAAGCAAATATCAAAGGTGGCAAGCAAACGGTATATGGTTTAGCCACTGAGGCAAATATCGAAAGTGGTGAACAAATTGTTGATGGTGGGTCAGCAGATAAAACGCACATCAATGGCGGTACGCAAACCGTTCAGAGTTATGGTAAGACGATCAATACCGATATCGTCTCTGGCCTACAACAAATTATGGTAAACGGGACAACGGAAGGTTCCATTATTAATGGCGGTTCACAGGTAGTTAATGAGGGCGGTCTGGCTGAAAACTCGGTGCTTAATGACGGCGGCACTCTCGATGTGCGGGAGAAAGGCAGCGCAACGGGGATACAGCAAAGTAGCCAGGGCGCGTTGGTTGCAACCACCAGAGCGACGCGGGTCACAGGGACACGCGCTGATGGCGTCGCGTTCAGCATTGAGCAGGATGCGGCGAACAATATCCTGCTGGCAAATGGCGGCGTGTTAACCGTGGAGTCAGACACCACTTCCGCCAAAACACAGGTCAATGCGGGCGGGCGGGAGATCGTCAAAACAAAAGCCACTGCGACAGGCACGACGCTCACCGGCGGCGAACAAATCGTCGAGGGGGTGGCGAATGAGACAACGATTAACGACGGCGGAATACAAACAGTTTCGGCTAACGGTGAGGCAGTAAAAACAACGATTAATGAAGGCGGTACGCTGACAGTCAACGATAATGGCAAAGCGACAGATATCATCCAGAACAGCGGTGCCGCTCTCCAGACGAGCACGGCTAACGGTATTGAAATCAGCGGTACTCACCAGTACGGCACCTTTTCCATTGCCGGAAATTTAGCGACCAATGCGTTGCTGGAAAATGGCGGTAATTTATTGGTATTAGCAGGTACCGAAGCCCGTGACTCCACGGTTGGCAAGGGTGGTGCAATACAAAACCTGGGTCAGGACTTCGCCACAAAGGTTAATTCTGGTGGACAATATACCCTCGGTCGGTCAAAAGATGAGTTTCAGGCTTTGGCCCGGGCAGAAGATCTACAGATCGCTGGCGGGACGGCAATCGTCTACGCAGGTACGCTGGCGGATGCATCGGTCAGTGGCGCGACAGGAAGACTGTCGTTAATGACGCCACGGGATAATGTTACGCCAGTTAAACTTGAAGGGGTGGTCCGGATTACCGATAGCGCGACATTAACTATCGGAAATGGCGTCGATACGACGCTTGCCGACCTGACGGCTGCCAGTCGGGGCAGTGTCTGGCTTAACAGCAATAATTCCTGTGCAGGCACCAGCAACTGCGAATATAGAGTAAACAGTTTACTCCTCAACGACGGTGATGTTTATTTATCAGCACAAACAGCAGCGCCTGCCACAACTAACGGTATCTACAATACGCTGACCACCAGTGAACTTTCCGGCAGCGGTAATTTCTACCTGCATACCAACGTTGCAGGCTCCCGGGGCGATCAACTGGTCGTCAACAATAACGCCACTGGCAATTTTAAAATCTTTGTTCAGGATACCGGCGTCAGCCCTCAGTCTGACGACGCGATGACGCTGGTGAAAACAGGGGGAGGGGATGCTTCGTTTACGCTGGGTAATACCGGCGGTTTCGTTGATCTTGGGACCTATGAGTATGTCCTGAAAAGCGACGGCAACAGCAACTGGAACCTGACCAATGATGTCAAACCCAACCCGGACCCCAACCCAAATCCGAAACCGGATCCAAAACCAGACCCAAAACCGGATCCGAAACCAGACCCGACTCCCGATCCAACGCCGACACCCGTCCCGGAGAAACGCATCACGCCTTCTACGGCAGCCGTACTCAATATGGCAGCAACATTACCGTTGGTCTTTGATGCTGAGCTAAACAGTATTCGCGAGCGGTTGAACATAATGAAAGCGAGTCCACACAACAATAATGTCTGGGGGACGACGTATAACACCCGTAATAATGTCACCACCGATGCGGGTGCCGGGTTTGAGCAGACGCTGACCGGAATGACGGTGGGGATCGATAGCCGTAATGATATTCCTGAGGGGATTGCGACGCTGGGCGCTTTTATGGGTTATTCCCATTCACATATTGGTTTTGATCGTGGAGGACATGGCAGTGTGGGCAGTTATTCTCTGGGGGGCTATGCCAGCTGGGAACATGAAAGTGGTTTCTATCTAGACGGTATCGTGAAGCTGAACCGCTTTGAAAGTAACGTAGCCGGTAAAATGAGCAGCGGTGGAGCCGCCAACGGCAGTTATCGCAGCAACGGGCTGGGCGGTCACATTGAAACCGGGATGCGATTTACCGATGGTAACTGGAACCTGACGCCGTATGCATCGTTAACGGGGTTCACCGCTGATAACCCCGAATATCATTTATCCAATGGTATGGAATCGAAATCAGTCGATACCCGCAGTATATATCGTGAACTGGGCGCAACGCTGAGTTACAACATGCGTCTGGGGAACGGCATGGAAGTTGAGCCGTGGCTGAAGGCGGCTGTGCGCAAAGAATTTGTCGATGATAACCGGGTGAAAGTGAATAATGACGGTAATTTTGTCAATGATTTGTCGGACAGACGTGGAATATACCAGGCAGGTATTAAAGTCTCATTCAGCAGTTCGTTAAGCGGGCATCTCGGGGTGGGGTATAGCCATGGTGCCGGTGTGGAATCCCCGTGGAACGCAGTGGCTGGTGTGAACTGGTCGTTCTGACCATCAACGAAAAAGCCCACATCTGTGGGCTTTCATATCACCAGGAGCCGCGGCTCCTTTGCGTATCCTTTTTTGTCTCCTCACCGTCTGGTCGGTGTCCTGCTGAGACTGCTAACTTCCTGTTTTTGTTGGTGTTGTCCTTACACCGTCCAATCATGATTGGTGGAGCTGGCGGGAGTTGAACCCGCGTCCGAAATTCCTACGTCCTCGGTACTACATGCTTAGTCAGTCTTTACATTCGCTTGCCAGCTGCGGACGGACACGCCACTAACAAACTAGCCTGATTAAGTTTTAACGCTTCAACCCCAGGCAGGGCTTCCACGCGATCTCTTTTGGGTTTGACCTCTCTTGATCCCCGTCCTAAGAGCGGAGGCTAGGGAGAGAGGGCTCTAAGCAGGTTATTAAGCTGCTAAAGCGTAGTTTTCGTCGTTTGCGACTATTTTTTGCGGCTTTTTACGAGGCCAACCGCCCCTCGGCATGCACCTTGGGTTTCGCAAATCCCGTCGAATCCAGAATCAGCCCCAATGTGTAACGGTAAGTATACCAGATTTATGAGCGCCATGACCAGCCTCAATGGCGTTATCGTTAAAGATTTAGCACCCATGTAGCCTGATTTTTATTCGATTAAGCAATGGGATGGCAACATTTGTGTCGGATGTGATAGCCAATAAGATGTTCATTCGCGCCGCCGGAGAGGGAGGCGCGGTGAGGAACTGGTCAATAATTGGAGTGCAGGTTTAACGGTGGGCGTTTTTCATGATACGCGCTTTATCCACCTGCCATTCGCGCTCTTTGATATCTGAACGTTTATCGTGCTGTTTCTTACCTTTGGCGACGCCGATTTTCACTTTGCACCAGGCATTTTTCCAGTACAGGGAGAGCGCCACTACGGTATAGCCTTCTCGATTGACGCGACCGTACAATGAGTCCAGTTCGCGCTGGTTGAGAAGTAACTTGCGGGTACGGGTAGGATCGCACACCACATGCGTGGAGGCCACAGCCATTGGCGTGATGTTAGCGCCAAACAGAAATGCCTCTCCGTCACGCAGAAGGACGTAGCTGTCGCTGATATTGGCTTTTCCTGCGCGCAGGGATTTAACCTCCCAGCCTTGCAGGGCAAGTCCCGCCTCGAACTCTTCTTCGATAAAGTATTCGTGCCGGGCGCGCTTGTTAAGCGCGATGGTCGCTGAACCAGGTTTATGTGCTTTTTTCTTCGTCATAAGCGTCGTGAATCATCGGTAATCTGAAATCGAAAACACCCCATATCAATCCTGCGGGGGACAAGGCTCTATCTTAGCATGAACCCGATGTTACCCAGCGCCGGGATAGCGTTTTTTTTACAGCAGGATAAATGATATTATTTGTTGGATTTTTGTTGATGGAAATTGTTATGCCTCAGATTAGCCGGACCGCACTGGTACCCTACAGCGCGGAGCAAATGTATCAGTTAGTGAATGACGTTCAGTCTTATCCTCAGTTTTTGCCGGGTTGTACCGGAAGTCGGATTCTGGAGTCCACTCCTGGGCAGATGACTGCGGCGGTAGATGTCTCTAAGGCTGGGATCAGCAAAACGTTTACTACCCGCAACCAGTTGACCAGTAACCAAAGTATTCTTATGAATCTGGTGGATGGGCCGTTCAAGAAATTGATCGGTGGATGGAAGTTTACGCCGCTGAGCCAGGAGGCGTGTCGTATCGAGTTTCATCTCGACTTTGAGTTTACCAATAAGTTGATTGAACTCGCCTTTGGTCGCGTGTTTAAAGAGCTGGCGGCTAATATGGTCCAGGCTTTTACGGTTCGTGCGAAAGAGGTTTACAGTGCCAGGTAAAATTGCCGTTGAGGTGGCTTATGCGCTACCTGAGAAGCAGTACCTGCAGCGCGTGACGCTGCAGGAGGGTGCGACGGTTGAAGAAGCTATTCGCGCCAGTGGCTTGCTGGAATTGCGTACCGATATCGATTTAACTAAAAACAAAGTCGGCATTTATAGCCGTCCGGCAAAACTGAGCGATAGTGTGCATGATGGCGATCGGGTGGAGATTTATCGCCCTCTCATTGCCGATCCGAAAGAGCTGCGCAGGCAACGAGCAGAAAAATCAGCGAATAAATAACAGACAGAAAAAAGGTGCTCATTGAGCACCTTTTTTAACGTCTTTGAGAGCAACTTTATTATTAGTTACCACTCAGCGCAGGTTTGTTATCAATGTTGGTCAACACACCGCTACTGTTAAAGGTCAGCGTCAGCGTTTGCTGCGTTACACCTTCATGACCTGGTTGCTGGCGGAAGACATAGAACCAGGTATTCGTACCAAATGGATCGGACATCAACGGTGTACCCAATGCGTACGCAACTTGTTGTTGCGTCATGCCAACGCGTATTTTGGATACGTCGTTAGCGGTCAGATAATTCCCCTGGTTGATGTCAGGACGGTAAACCACTCGCTCCAGAGTGGAACAGCCTGCGGTCAACATCAATAGTACTGCTGCTGCAGCAGTCAGCGTTTTACAGTGCATAGTGATTTGATTCCTTTTCGGGCCCGAGCAGTACGTGGCTCATCTGTAATATGCCGATGATAATAGACCTTTCGTCACTTTAAAACCTTTTGCTTTCCGGTCTTACGGCGTTTTGCTGTTTACTCTGACCGTGAAGCAGGAAAAAAGTTTACGCCGCAAGTAGTTCTTTCGCATTCGCCAGTGTGTTACGTGTGACTTCACTGCCACCAAGCAGGCGCGCCAGCTCTTGTAACCGCGCTTTTTTATCCAGGGATTGCATATGCGTTTCTGTCATCGCACCATCGGTTTCTTTGCTGACAAAATAGTGTTGATGACCACATCCCGCGACTTGTGGCAGGTGGGTAACACACATCACCTGAGTTGATTCGCCGAGTTGACGCAGCAGTTTGCCAACAACTGCCGCTGTTGGGCCGCTAATCCCTACATCCACTTCATCAAAAATCAGTGCCGGGGTTTCCATTTTACGCGCCGTGATGACCTGAATTGCCAATGCGATGCGCGACAATTCACCGCCGGATGCGACTTTGGCGATGGGCTGCATTGGTTGCCCTGGGTTGGTGGTTACCCGAAACTCAATACGATCAGCGCCGTCAGCGCCCAGGTGATGCTCGTCAAATTTAACATCAATCGTAAACTGCCCATGCGGCATAGAGAGTGCATGCATACTATCGGTGATCAGCTGTGCAAGTTCTTCTGCATAGTGCTGGCGTTGCTGGTGTAACGCGCGCGCCGTTTCCAGTGCCTGCTGATGATGTTTCGTTACCGCCAGCGCGAGCGTTTCTTGTGAGTCGGCCTGATCGTCCAGTTGCTGCTGTTCTTCCAGTAGCGACTGGTAATACTGTGGCAATGCCTCAGGGCTGACGTGATGTTTACGTGCCAGCGAAATCTGTTTTGAGATGCGCTGTTCAAGTTCAAACAGTCGGTTAGGATCGAGGTCCAGACGATCGCAGTAGTGGCGTAGTTCGTCGCTGGCTTCAGCAATCTGGATGGTAGCTTCTTCCAGCATATCAAGTACGCCGGACAGTTTGCTGTCCATGCCAATCAATTCGCTCACCAGTTGTTTAGCCGTGTAAAGCTGACTTTGCAGGTTTGCGTCTTCACCGTCGGCCATTACTGCCAATGCATTCTGGCTGGTGGTCAGTAATTGGCCGCTATTCGCCAGACGTTTGTACTCTTCGTCGATTTGCTCAAACTCTCCGGGCTGCGGATTAAATTCGTTAAGTTCTTTTAATTGGTATTGCAGCAGTTCCGCACGGGCGGCGCGTTCCTGACTTAACTGTTGATGATGCGCGAGGTCACGGCAGCTTTGATGCCACAACTGATAACGTGCGGTCATTTCCTGGAGTAGAGAGGTTTCATTGGCATAGCCATCAAGCAGGAATTTTTGGTGCTCGGGTTTGGTGAGTAACTGATGAGCGTGCTGACCATGGATCTGAATCAGCAACTGGCCCAGTTCGCGAAGTTGTGACAGAGGAACAGCTGTACCGTTGATAAAACCTCGTGAGCGACCATCGCTACTGATTACGCGACGAAGCAAACATTCATGACCGTCTTCAAGCTGGTTTTCTTCCAGCCAGCGCAGGGCCGCTGGCGTATCTTTCAGAGAAAAACGGGCGCACAGGTCGGCACGAGCAGCGCCGGTACGCACCATGTCGGCTTCAGCGCGACCACCGAGACAAAGGCCGAGGGCATCTATTGCAATAGATTTACCCGCGCCGGTCTCGCCAGTTATTACGGTCATGCCGCTATGAAAATCAATCTCAAGCTCACGAACGATAGCAAAGTTGCTGATGGTCAGTTGTGCCAACATAGTTGTTTTCCTGTATGAAAAACCATTACTGTTATTGTGTACAGTATAAACTGGTTTTATATACAGTAAAGAGGCTGGCGTAAAATTAGAATAATTTTTTTGACCAGCCGAGCTTGGTGCTTAATGTATTGAAATAACTGTAATCTTTCGGATGAATCAGATTCAGATGGTAATCACAGCGACGAATCAGGACATCTTCGCCCTCCTGAATCGGCAGTGCTATCTGGCTGTCGCAACTGATTTCCAGGTCGTTACGGCGATGCGAAAAACGCAGACGGATCGTGCTGCTGCTGTTTATAACCAGTGGTCGTGCTGACAACGTATGCGGGAACATGGGCACCAGGGTAATCGCATCCAGAGAGGGTGTCAGGATCGGACCTCCCGCTGAGAGGGAATAAGCGGTGGAGCCTGTTGGCGTCGAAATAATCAGTCCATCAGAACGCTGAGAAAACGCAAAGATCTCGTCGATATACACTTCGAACTCAATCATATGCGCCACTTTGCCAGGGTGAAGTACCACTTCGTTAATCGCCGTGCTGATGCGTTTCTGGCAATCTTGCTGACAGACTTGCGCTTCCAGCAAAAAACGTTTCTCGCTGATGTAGTGACCTTCCAGCACATCGGCTAATTGTTGCTGGGCGTTATCGGGGTCAAGGTCAGTCAGGAAACCCAGGTTGCCACGGTTGATTCCAATAACTTTAATATCGTAACGGGCGAGTGTGCGCGCTGCGCCCAGCATATTTCCGTCGCCACCAACGACTACCGCGAGATCTGCCAGTTGCCCAATCTCCGCGAGCGTGCCAGTTTTCACATTCTTCAGTTGCAGTTCGTGAGCGATTTGTTGCTCAACGATGACCTCGTAACCTTTTGTGCACAGCCAGCGGTAGAGCATTTCATGTGTTGTCAGTGCAGTGGGGTGCCGTGGATGTCCCACAATGCCAATACACTTGAAATGATTATTCATTTTTCCGAGGTCCTTGTTGCGAAGATTGATGACAATGTGAGTGCTTCCCTTGAAACCCTGAAACTGATCCCCATAATAAGCGAAGTTAGCGAGATGAATGCGAAAAAAAACGCGGAGAAATTCATGAGTAGTAAAGAACAGAAAACGCCTGAGGGGCAAGCCCCGGAAGAAATTATCATGGATCAGCACGAAGAGATTGAGGCAGTTGAGCCAGACGCTTCTGCTGAGCAGGTGGATCCGCGCGATGAAAAAATTGCGAATCTCGAAGCTCAGCTGGCTGAAGCTCAGACCCGTGAACGTGACGGCATTTTGCGCGTAAAAGCCGAAATGGAAAACCTGCGTCGTCGTACTGAACTGGATATTGAAAAAGCCCACAAATTCGCGCTGGAGAAATTCATCAACGAATTGCTGCCGGTGATTGATAGCCTGGATCGTGCGCTGGAAGTGGCTGATAAAGCTAACCCGGATATGTCCGCGATGGTTGAAGGTATTGAGCTGACGCTGAAGTCGATGCTGGATGTTGTGCGTAAGTTTGGCGTTGAAGTGATCGCCGAAACTAACGTGCCGCTGGACCCGAATGTGCATCAGGCTATCGCAATGGTGGAATCTGATGACGTTGCGCCAGGTAACGTACTGGGCATTATGCAGAAGGGTTATACGCTGAATGGTCGTACGATTCGTGCGGCGATGGTAACTGTAGCGAAAGCAAAAGCGTAATTTCTGTTTTCGTAATAATTCACGGCCCTGCATGCGAATGCAGGGCCGTTTTCGTTACTCCGCCACACTCTCGCGCAGCGGTTTTACAGGAAAAACTTTTACCTGCTTAATCATATTGTCCTGTACGTCGAGAATATCGATATCGTACTCGCCAATACGCACGCGGGTGCCTGCGACAGGGATCTCTTCCAGTGCCTCAAGAATGACGCCATTAACCGTGCGGGCATCATCTTCCGGTAGATGCCAGTTAAAGGCTTTGTTGATTTCCCGCACGTTGGCGGTGCCATCGATAATCACCGAACCGTCGTTTTGCGGCGTGACCTCTTCGGCAAGTGTTGGCGACATCGAGGTAGTGAAATCGCCGACAATCTCTTCCAGAATATCTTCAACCGTCACCAGCCCCTGAATGTCTCCATATTCGTTGACGACCAGGCCGACTTTCTTTTTGTTGCGCTGAAACTTTACCAACTGCGTGCTGAGCGGCGTACCTTCTGGCACAAAATAGATCTCGTCCGCAGCACGCAGCATCGTCTCTTTGGTGAACTCTTTTTTCTCCGACATGAGTCGCCAGGCTTCACGCACGCGCAGCATACTGATGGCGTCGTCCAGCGAGTCACGGTAGAGCACGATACGTCCGTGAGGTGAGTGGGAGAGTTGGCGCAGAATCGATTTCCAGTCATCGTTGATATCAATACCGATAATTTCACTGCGCGGTACCATGATGTCATCGACGGTCATCTTTTCCAGATCGAGTACTGACAGCAGCATATCCTGATTGCGACGGGAAATTTGTGAGCGCGATTCGTGCACGATGGTGCGCAACTCTTCTTTGCTTAAAGAGCCGCTAACAACGATATCGGTTTTGATGCCCATCATGCGCATTAACATGCGGGTAATAGCGTTCAGCAACCAGACCAGCGGCATCATCAAAATTTGCAGCGGAGCCAGCAGAAAACTACTAGGATAAGCGACTTTTTCCGGGTACAGCGCGGCAATGGTTTTCGGCAATACCTCAGCAAATACCAGTACGACAAAAGTCAGCACACCAGTTGCAATTGCCACGCCCGCATCGCCGTACAAACGCATCCCAACAATAGTGCCGAGCGCGGAGGCAAGAATATTGACCAGGTTATTGCCGATTAACACCAGGCTTATCAGGCGGTCTGGCTTACGCAGCAATTTTTCGACGCGTTTGGCCGAGCGATTACCCTGTTTCGCCATATGTCGCAGACGATAGCGGTTGAGGGTCATCATTCCGGTTTCAGACCCGGAAAAATAGGCTGAAATGACCACCATGATGATCAGAATAATGATCAACGTAGTAGTAGAAATGTGTTCCAGGGGAAACTCCTTTTCTGGGTTTAGCTGATTAACTGCTGGACAATTCGGCTGCCGAAGTAGGCCAGTGTCAGAATTACCGCGCCCGCAACGTTAAACCAGACGACGCGGCGTCCACGCCATCCTTCATGGTAATGTCCCCACAGCAGCACAATATAGACAAACCACGCCACGATAGAGAGCACAGCCTTGTCGATATTTTCCATGCTAAATAGGTTGTGCATGTAGAACAGGCCAGTGCAAAGCGTTAGCGTTAGCAGCACCACGCCAATCTGCGTGATGTGGAACATTTTACGCTCGATACTCATCAATGGCGGCATTTCCTGGTTAAACGCCAGTTTCTTGTTCTTCAGTTGGTAATCAATCCACGCCAGTTGCAGCGCGTACAGGGCGGCGATAATTAGCGTGGCATAGGAAAAGAGCGATAAGCCAATGTGCACCAGCATCCCAGGCGTAGCTTCCAGATGGGTGATGTATTCATTGGGCATGAAGGTTGCCAGCGCCAGGTTGATAAGCGCAAAGGCATAGACAATGGGTAGCAGCAACCAGCCACGATTGCGAGAAGCCACAATGGTCATTACCGTACAGATCATCAAACTGACCAATGAACCAACGTTCAGCAGGCTGAGGTTTTGTCCGCTATCACCGTCGGGCAGGATGCGGGCTTCCAGAGCGATTGCGTGGCAGACCAGCGCAATGACCGCAGAAATAATAGCCATGCGCCGCCAGCCGCCGTTTTTTTGCAGCAGACCGGGAACAATCAGCGCAAGACTGACGGAGTAGGCGACAAGCGCGAGCAGAGCAAAAACGGGCATAGTAATGTCGACAGTTTGAGCAATAAGAAAGAGAAGCAGTATAGCGTCAGGTGAACGCTGCTCCAACCGTTGCATAACAACAAAGACGCCTTCATGTTATACTGCGGCAAAATACTGATGATGTGTCGCGATTGCGGCCAACCGTTTCCACCCCAGGCGAGAGACAATGTTTGATAATTTAACCGATCGTTTGTCGCGCACGCTGCGCAATATCAGTGGCCGTGGACGCCTCACTGAAGACAACGTAAAAGATACGCTGCGCGAAGTGCGCATGGCGCTGCTGGAGGCGGACGTCGCTCTGCCGGTAGTGCGTGAGTTTATCAATCGCGTAAAAGAGAAAGCGGTTGGTCATGAAGTTAATAAGAGCCTGACGCCGGGGCAGGAGTTCGTCAAAATCGTCCGTAACGAACTGGTTGCGGCGATGGGCGAAGAGAACCAGACCCTGAACCTGGCTGCGCAACCGCCTGCGGTCGTGCTGATGGCGGGCCTGCAAGGTGCCGGTAAAACAACCAGCGTTGGTAAACTCGGTAAGTTCCTGCGCGAGAAGCACAAGAAGAAAGTGCTGGTGGTTTCCGCCGACGTTTATCGCCCGGCGGCAATCAAACAGCTTGAGACGCTGGCAGAGCAGGTGGGGGTTGATTTCTTCCCTTCTGATGTTGGTCAGAAGCCGGTAGATATCGTTAACGCGGCGCTGAAAGAAGCCAAACTGAAATTCTACGACGTGCTGCTGGTGGATACCGCTGGTCGTCTGCACGTTGACGAAGCGATGATGGATGAGATCAAACAAGTCCATGCGTCGATTAATCCGGTTGAAACCCTGTTTGTGGTTGACGCCATGACCGGTCAGGATGCGGCCAATACGGCAAAAGCATTCAATGAAGCGTTACCGCTTACCGGTGTAGTGTTGACCAAAGTGGACGGCGATGCCCGCGGCGGTGCGGCGCTCTCTATTCGTCACATCACTGGCAAACCGATCAAGTTCCTCGGTGTTGGCGAGAAAACTGAGGCGCTGGAGCCGTTCCATCCGGACCGCATCGCGTCGCGTATTCTCGGTATGGGCGACGTACTGTCACTGATCGAAGATATCGAAAGCAAAGTTGACCGCGCGCAGGCAGAGAAATTAGCCAGCAAGCTGAAAAAAGGCGACGGCTTCGATCTCAACGACTTCCTTGAGCAACTGCGCCAGATGAAAAATATGGGCGGCATGGCCAGCCTGATGGGCAAACTGCCGGGCATGGGGCAGATCCCGGATAACGTCAAGTCGCAGATGGACGATAAAGTGCTGGTGCGTATGGAAGCCATCATCAACTCAATGACGATGAAAGAGCGCGCTAAGCCAGAAATCATAAAAGGTTCGCGTAAGCGTCGTATTGCTGCCGGTTGCGGTATGCAGGTGCAGGACGTTAACCGTCTTCTGAAACAGTTCGACGACATGCAGCGCATGATGAAGAAAATGAAGAAGGGCGGAATGGCGAAGATGATGAGAAGCATGAAGGGGATGATGCCGCCGGGATTTCCTGGTCGCTAATCGGCCTGGCTTGTTTGTCATTTTGGCACCGGGGTGTGCTCGTCATCCTCACGTACTGCGTGTACGCTCCGGTGACTGCGCGCACTCCGGCACCAAACTGGCTGCACCGCCGACGGCCTTTTACAGCAGAGTTAGCAACTGTTGATTGCAATTTCCGCAAAAATGAGTAAAATTTTCGGGCTTTTAATATGATACCGGACTCCGTTCCTCGATGGGGTCCGGTTGTTTTATTCACACAAGAGGATGTTATGGTAACTATTCGTTTAGCACGTCACGGCGCTAAAAAGCGTCCGTTCTACCAGGTTGTTGTCGCTGACAGCCGTAATGCACGCAACGGTCGCTTCATCGAGCGCGTTGGTTTCTTCAACCCAATCGCTAGCGAAAAAGAAGAAGGCACTCGCCTGGATCTGGATCGCATCGCTCACTGGGTTGGCCAGGGCGCAACTATTTCTGATCGCGTTGCTGCGCTGATCAAAGAAGTAAACAAAGCAGCTTAATCTGTCACGGTGGTCATGATGAGCAAACAACTCACCGCGCAAGCACCTGTTGATCCCATCGTTTTGGGAAAAATGGGTTCGTCTTACGGTATTCGTGGGTGGCTCAGAGTGTTTTCTTCCACCGAAGACGCCGAAAGCATTTTTGACTATCAGCCCTGGTTTATCCAGAAGGCGGGTCAGTGGCAGCAAGTCCAGCTGGAAAGCTGGAAGCACCACAATCAGGACATGATCATCAAGCTGAAAGGCGTTGACGATCGTGATGCGGCGAACCTGCTGACGAATTGTGAAATTGTCGTGGATTCATCGCAGCTGCCTCAGCTTGAAGAGGGTGACTACTACTGGAAAGACCTGATGGGCTGCCAGGTAGTAACCACTGAAGGCTACGATCTCGGTAAAGTCGTCGATATGATGGAAACCGGATCTAATGACGTTCTCGTCATTAAGGCAAACCTGAAAGATGCGTTTGGTATCAAGGAACGTCTCGTACCGTTCCTCGATGGGCAGGTTATCAAGAAAGTCGATCTCACTACTCGTTCAATTGAAGTAGATTGGGATCCTGGTTTTTAAACCACCGGATAAACGGTAAAAGACGGCGCTATGTGGATTGGCATAATTAGCCTGTTTCCTGAAATGTTCCGCGCAATTACCGATTACGGGGTAACTGGCCGGGCAGTTAAAAATGGCCTGCTGAGCATCCAGAGCTGGAGTCCTCGCGACTTCACGCATGACCGGCACCGTACCGTGGACGATCGTCCTTACGGCGGCGGACCGGGGATGTTAATGATGGTGCAACCCTTGCGGGACGCCATTCATGCAGCAAAAGCCGCGGCGGGTGAAGGCGCAAAGGTGATTTATCTGTCACCACAGGGGCGCAAGCTTGATCAAGCGGGCGTCAGCGAACTGGCAACGAATCAAAAAATGATTCTGGTGTGCGGTCGCTACGAAGGTATAGATGAGCGCGTGATCCAAACCGAAATTGACGAAGAATGGTCAATCGGCGATTACGTTCTCAGTGGTGGTGAGTTACCAGCAATGACGCTGATTGACTCCGTTTCCCGGTTTATTCCGGGAGTACTGGGACATGAAGCCTCAGCAACGGAAGATTCCTTTGCTGAAGGATTGCTGGATTGCCCGCACTATACGCGGCCTGAGGTGTTAGAAGGGATGGAAGTTCCGCCAGTGTTACTGTCGGGCAACCATGCCGAGATACGTCGCTGGCGTTTGAAACAGTCGCTGGGCCGTACCTGGCTTAGAAGACCTGAACTTCTGGAAAACCTGGCTCTGACTGAAGAGCAAGCAAGGTTGCTGGCGGAGTTCAAAACGGAACACGCACAACAGCAACATAAACATGATGGGATGGCGTAAGCCCCCGAGATATCAGTTTACCCAGGATAAGAGATTAAATTATGAGCAACATTATTAAGCAACTTGAACAAGAGCAGATGAAGCAGGACGTACCTTCCTTCCGTCCGGGTGATACCGTGGAAGTGAAAGTATGGGTTGTTGAAGGTTCCAAAAAACGTCTGCAGGCATTCGAGGGCGTGGTTATCGCTATTCGTAACCGCGGTCTGCACTCTGCATTCACTGTTCGTAAAATTTCCAACGGCGAAGGCGTTGAGCGTGTCTTCCAGACTCACTCTCCGGTAGTTGACAGCATTTCTGTCAAACGTCGTGGTGCTGTTCGTAAAGCTAAACTGTACTACCTGCGTGAGCGTACTGGTAAGGCTGCTCGTATCAAAGAGCGTCTTAACTAAGGTTTCGCTTAAGCGACATCCTGTTAAGAAGGGCTGGCCAATTGGCTGGCCCTTTTTTTATCTGTTTGCTCGTGTTTAAGGGGTAGTAATCACCACTGCGACGCGGCGGTTCTCGGCGCGGCCCTGGGCGGTCTTGTTACTGGCTATGGGATATTTTTTTCCTAAACCCTGTGTGGTGAGATTGCTGCGCGGAATTTGTCCACCCATAGCCCATGCATCGACCACGACATTCGCCCGTTTCAATGATAAGGCTTCGTTGTAACTGTCTTCACCATAGTTGTCGGTGTGTCCATCCATACGGGCATGCGTTAGCCCTGTCGAGGCCAATTTGACTGCCATGGTTTGGATCTGTTGCTGGCTTTCCGGGAGCAATTTGTAGTCATTTTTTGCGAACAGAATGGCATCTGATAAGCCCAGCGACCAGTCGCCGGCGGATTCAGTAAATCCATAAGATTGCATAGCGGCGACTTGCTCAGGAGTAAACTTTCCCTGAGGGGACTGGCAGCCAGTCAGTATTAGCGAGGTGAAAATCAGGGGTGCTACCAGGTGCTTTATCATATCGATATATCCTTGTTATCTCACCAGCTTTTCGGCACGCTGGTGTTTGGCCTGATACATATTGTGATCGGCCAGCTCTTGTAATTTTTCCGCAGAAGCGTGCGCAATGGTCATTGCGTAACCAATGCTTAATGTCATGGTGGTCTGATGGCCATTATGAAGATCAAACGGGCGATTAAAGATTTGTGTCAGTGCTGAGCATATCTGCTGCACTTCAGATTCCGACTGTACATCATAGAGCACCATCGCGAATTCATCGCCGCCCAGGCGGTATGCTTTATGTCGCAGCCCGCCAAATTCAGCTAACCGTTTTGCGATTTCAATCAAGACTCTATCGCCCGTCGCATGACCCCAGGTATCATTGATATATTTGAAATTATCGCCATCAAGAAATAGTAACGCCGACGTTTTTCGGGCATCGGAACTGTTCATCAACGTGTTGATACCGCTACGAAACGCTGCGCGGTTAGCCAGCCCGGTTAATGGGTCATGTAGTGCGGTACGTAGAAGCTGCGCATTTTTGGCCTGTAAACGAAGCTGCCACTCTTCCATTTCATCCAGCAGACTGTTGAAGTCGAGAGCGAAGCGGTGAAGCTCTGCGATACGTTCTTCCGAAACTCGTCGGGAAAAATTGCGGTTGGAACGCACATCATGTACGACATCGGTGATGTTTTTTAACGCTTCAACCAGACCATTGTGCAAATGGCGGGTGAGGGTAATTGCGATGCCTGATGCCAGCAGAATGCAGGCGGTCAGGACAGCGAGCGAAAACCAGATGAAATGGCTGATTGAACTGTCGCGAGCGGTTAAGCGAACTTCGCCAATGGTTTCACCATTGTGACGAATCGGCTGAACGATGGGGGCAGGGAAGAGCCAGTGGCTTATGAAATTACTGAAAGTATCGCCTGGATCCTTACGGGTGTAATGCCAGGATGCCAGAATATTTTGCTGCTTATCACGCACTTCTGCAGTTGAAAATTGGCCTTGCTGCCCCAGCGCTGCCAGTGTTTCAGTTGCTGCAGGGCCATCGGCAAAAACGACCGCTGCTTCCAGACTGTAAGTCATTGTTGCTGCTGTCAGTGCCAGGTTTTTTTGCGCGTACTGTTTCAGGGTCAGCACCGAGGTCACGGAAAGCAGCAACCAGATCAGCATCATAGTGATAAATATGCTGGTCATACTGATGTTGCGTAATGCTCTTTTAAACGTGGGGCGCTTATTAAGAGAATTATCGTTATCCATCATTTTTCTTCCGTGCGAGCATTAAGACATCCGGGTTGACCTTTACTCCGCTACGCGATAAGGCATCCAGGTTTACGGCAAATCTGACGTCATTATTGTGGATGATCAGACAAAAGGCGCTACCAATAATGCACTCGGTATTTTGTTCGGCAATTAATAATAACGCCCTTGACGGATATTGTTCGGTTAATTCCATCTGGAATGTCGGTGACTCGTTGCCAAAATAAAAACCATTGCAGCCTGAAATCATCGCCTCTTGTTGAGTGTGAATGATGACAGGCAGATAAGGCAAAGATGTCGCGGCATTCTCTTGTAGGGCGGTACTAAAACGTGAAGATGAAAAGATACATAACTTTGGTGGCCCTGATAGCGCAGGCCAGCGGGTGTAACTGACAATACCGGAAACCATCATACGCACGTTTTTCGCAACGTCAGAAGGTTCCTGAGCGAGTATTGGTGCTCCCGTCAGCAGGAGAATCAGCAGTAAGAACAGTCGGTGAGAAAAACGCATTCAGGGATCCTCACCATCTTCGCTCGAAATGCATCGATATTTTTTCAGAATGCTCATTAAAATATCATTCTTTCATGCGGTCGTCATCAATGTGAGAAATAAAACACAATGAGTAAAATCTCATGCTTAATTTATTTGCGGGGGTTTAATTAATTTAATCGTATTGTGCTGGCATTTTCATCAGCCCCTTTTTGCCATACTTCATGCAGTTGGCTGGCATTTTCAACATTGTTGCAGCTGGCAGGAAAGCTTTTACCGGAAAGTCCTCGGGCATAAGTAAAATCGGTCTGGCAAGTTTTTTTTTGTCCTTCGGCATATCCTTTAAGGTATAGACTGCGATCCGCCTGTGAATCGCTAAATGCATCGTCATCTTTTATGGCGTTGCCCGATATCGCATCTTCCATACCGACATCATACCAGTCGGTGCTGGTCAAGGTTGGCGCGTGAGTATAAGGATCAATCTGACATCCGCTAACCAGTAAAGCCAACAAGGGGGCGATAAACTTTTTCATCATTTCTTTCTCCTTTTTCAAAGCATAGCGGATTGTTTTTAAAGGAGGTGTAAATTTATTTGTACGAAATAAGCATCAAAAGCGCGAGTAAATTATTCCTGTAAAGAAAAATGTACGAAATATGGATTGAAAACTTTACTTTATGTGTTATCGTTACGTCATCCTCGCTGAGGATCAACTATCGCAAACGAGCATAAACAGGATCGCCATCATGCAAAAAGACGCGCTGAATAACGTACATATTACCGACGAACAGGTTTTAATGACTCCGGAACAACTGAAGGCCGCTTTTCCATTGAGCCTGCAACAAGAAGCCCAGATTGCTGACTCGCGTAAAACCATTTCAGATATTATCGCCGGGCGCGATCCTCGTCTGCTGGTAGTATGTGGTCCTTGTTCCATTCATGATCCGGAAACTGCTCTGGAATATGCTCGTCGATTTAAAGCCCTTGCCGCAGAGGTCAGCGATAGCCTCTATCTGGTAATGCGCGTCTATTTTGAAAAACCCCGTACCACTGTCGGTTGGAAAGGGTTGATTAACGATCCCCATATGGATGGCTCTTTTGATGTAGAAGCCGGGCTGCAGATCGCGCGTAAATTGCTGCTTGAGCTGGTGAATATGGGACTGCCACTGGCGACGGAAGCGTTAGATCCAAATAGCCCGCAATACCTGGGCGATCTGTTTAGCTGGTCAGCAATTGGTGCTCGTACAACGGAATCGCAAACTCACCGTGAAATGGCCTCCGGGCTTTCCATGCCGGTTGGTTTTAAAAACGGCACCGACGGCAGTCTGGCAACAGCAATTAACGCTATGCGCGCCGCCGCCCAGCCGCACCGTTTTGTTGGCATTAACCAGGCAGGGCAGGTGGCGTTGCTACAAACTCAGGGGAATCCGGACGGGCATGTGATCCTGCGCGGTGGTAAAGCGCCGAACTATAGCCCTGCGGATGTTGCGCAATGTGAAAAAGAGATGGAACAGGCGGGACTGCGCCCGTCTCTGATGGTAGATTGCAGCCACGGTAATTCCAATAAAGATTATCGCCGTCAGCCTGCGGTGGCAGAGTCCGTGGTTGCTCAGATCAAAGATGGTAATCGCTCCATTATTGGTCTGATGATTGAAAGTAATATCCACGAAGGTAATCAGTCTTCCGAACAGCCGCGTAGCGAAATGAAATACG
>ERZ786681.84-NODE-84-length-21286-cov-5.983797_pt1 | contig 21286 bp, 13 predicted proteins | sample MGYA00511013_ERZ786681 | MGnify/ENA primary metagenome ERZ786681 (study PRJEB29978, sample SAMEA3491297) | human gut metagenome | biome: ENVO:mammalia-associated habitat; material: ENVO:feces | place: Bangladesh | collected 2010-04-07 ...
ATCTCGGGGGGTCGAGGTCAAAATCCATTTTCCGTTTTGCATTATTCTTTCCATTCTTGCTGAATGGCGAAATTATACTCCCCGATAACCCTCGCCCCCTCTGGACACTTTTCCTAAATAAAGGCGAAAAAAAACGGGACCTTTTGGCCCCGTTCTGTTTTTTAGCGAACTTACAATCTCACCGGATCAATATGCCAGATATGATCGGCGTACTCTTTGATCGTACGGTCAGAAGAGAAGTAGCCCATATTGGCAATGTTCAGCATCGCTTTTGCGGTCCACTCTTCCTGACGCTCGTAGAGTTCGTCGACTTTATCCTGACAATCGACATAGCTGCGATAATCCGCCAGTACCTGGTAGTGATCGCCGAAGTTGATCAGCGAATCAACCAGATCGCGATAGCGACCCGGATCTTCCGGACTGAATACACCGCTGCCGATTTGCGTCAGCACCTGATGCAGCTCCTCATCTTTCTCGTAGTATTCACGCGGTTTGTAGCCCTGACGACGCAGTTCTTCCACTTCTTCCGCTGTGTTACCAAAAATAAAGATATTGTCAGCACCGACATGATCCAGCATCTCGACATTCGCACCGTCCAGCGTACCGATGGTCAGCGCGCCGTTAAGCGCAAACTTCATGTTACTGGTGCCGGAAGCTTCCGTCCCCGCCAGCGAAATCTGTTCAGACAGATCGGCCGCCGGAATGATCAACTGCGCCAGGCTAACGCTGTAGTTCGGGATGAACACGACTTTCAGCTTGTCGCCAATCTGCGGATCGTTGTTGATCACTTTCGCTACGTCATTGATCAAATGAATAATGTGCTTCGCCATGTAATAGGCCGAAGCCGCCTTACCGCCAAAAATATTCACGCGCGGTACCCATTTCGCATCCGGGTCGGCCTTGATGCGGTTATAGCGGGTAATCACATGCAACACATTCATCAATTGACGTTTGTATTCGTGAATACGTTTGATTTGCACATCGAACAGCGCTTTCGGATTTACCACCACATTCAGCTGCTGGGCGATATACTCCGCCAGACGCTTTTTGTTCTCCAGCTTCGCCTGATGCACCGCGTGATTAACCATTGGGAAATCACAGTGTTGTTGCAGCTCATTAAGCAGGCTAAGGTCGGTGCGCCAGTTACGGCCCAGGTGTTCGTCCAGCACAGCTGAAAGCGATGGGTTCGCTACCGCCAGCCAGCGACGCGGGGTCACACCGTTGGTAACGTTGGTGAAACGACCCGGGAAGATTTTCGCAAAGTCGGCAAACAACGATTGCACCATCAGGTTAGAGTGCAGTTCCGATACACCGTTAACTTTGTGGCTCACCACAACCGCCAGCCAGGCCATACGCACACGACGACCGTTGGATTCATCAATGATCGACGCCCGTCCCAGCAGATCGGTATCGTTAGGATACTGTTCCTGCAAGGTTTTAAGGAAATAGTCGTTGATTTCAAAGATGATCTGCAGGTGACGCGGCAGAATTTTACCCAGCATATCGACTGGCCAGGTTTCCAGCGCCTCGCTCATTAGCGTGTGGTTGGTGTAGGAGAAGACCTGACAACACACTTCAAACGCGTCGTCCCAGCTAAATTGGTGCTCATCGATCAGCAGACGCATCATCTCAGGAATCGACAGCACCGGATGGGTATCGTTGAGGTGAATCGCAATTTTATCCGCCAGGTTATCGTAGGTTTTATGCAACTGATAATGGCGGCTTAAAATGTCCTGAATGGTCGAGGAAACCAGGAAGTATTCCTGACGCAGTCGCAGCTCACGCCCGGAGTAGGTGGAGTCGTCCGGATACAGTACGCGAGATACGTTCTCGGAGTGGTTTTTATCTTCCACTGCCGCGAAGTAGTCGCCCTGGTTGAATTTACCGAGGTTAATTTCGCTACTGGCTTGGGCACTCCACAAACGCAACGTGTTGGTCGCGTCGGTGTCGTAACCTGGGATTATCTGATCGTAAGCTACTCCCAGAATCTCTTCGGTTTCAATCCAGCGCGTTTTTTTACCTTCCTGCTGAATGCGACCGCCAAAACGGACTTTATAGCGCGTGTTGTGGCGTTTGAATTCCCACGGGTTACCGTATTCCAGCCAGTAGTCAGGCGACTCTTTCTGGCTACCGTTAACGATGTTCTGCTTGAACATACCGTAGTCATAGCGGATGCCGTAACCGCGCCCCGGCAACCCTAACGTCGCCAGAGAATCAAGGAAGCAAGCCGCCAGACGTCCCAGGCCACCGTTACCGAGGCCCGGGTCATTTTCTTCATCAATCAGCTCTTCGAGATTTAACCCCATCGCTTCCAGTGCGCCCTGTACATCTTCGTAAATTCCTAGCGACAACATGGCGTTGGAAAGCGTACGGCCAATCAAAAACTCCATCGACAGGTAGTAAACCTGACGAGTTTCTTGCGACAACTGGGCACGGTTTGAACGTAACCAGCGCTCCACGAGACGATCGCGCACAGCAAATAACGTTGCGTTCAGCCATTCATGTTTATTGGCGACGACCGGGTCCTTTCCAATCGTAAACATCAGCTTGTAAGCGATAGAGTGCTTAAGAGCTTCTACGCTAAGCGTGGGCGATGAATATGTAAACGGAGCATTCATATAGGCGTTTCCTGAAAACTATTTCAAGCGATAGTAAAGCTCACGGTACGACTTCGCCGCGACCTGCCAGCTAAAATCCATTGCCATAGCCTGACGTTGCACAAACCGCCACAGTGAAGGACGAGACCACAGTACAAAAGCACGTCGAATAGCCCGTAACAGCGACCAGGCATTACTATCTTCAAAGACAAACCCACTGGCGACGCCATCTGCAAGGTTCTCAAGAGAACAATCAGAAACCGTATCAGCAAGCCCACCGGTGCGCCGCACTAACGGCAGCGTACCGTACTTCAATCCATAAAGTTGCGTTAAGCCGCACGGTTCAAAACGACTGGGCACCAGAATGACGTCCGCGCCGCCCATAATGCGATGCGAAAATGCTTCGTGATAGCCAATCTGAACGCCCACCTGGCCGGGGTATTCCGCTGCCGCCGCAAGGAAACCTTCCTGCAGCACCGGATCGCCCGCGCCGAGTAGCGCCAGTTGCCCGCCCTGCTCCAGAAGACCCGGTAAGGCCTCCAGCACCAGGTCGAGACCTTTCTGGCTGGTCAGACGGCTCACCACTGCAAAAAGCGGCACTTTATCGTCAACCTTAAGCCCCATTGCGATTTGTAACTGGCGCTTATTTTCCGCTTTATCTTCCAACGTATCGCGGGTGTAACGCGAGGCCAACAGTAAGTCCGTCTCTGGACTCCAGATTTTCTCGTCCACGCCGTTCAGTACGCCGGAAAGACGCCCTTCACGGTGACGCTGTTGCAACAGACCTTCCATACCGTAGGCAAACTGCGGTTCGGTGATCTCGCGAGCGTAGGTTGGGCTGACTGCCGTAATGTGATCGGCATAGTACAGACCGGCCTTCAGGAAAGAGATTTGTCCGTTGAATTCCAGCCCATGAATATTAAAGAACGACCATGGCAATTGGATGTCATTCATGTGATGTGCATAAAACATGCCTTGATAGGCCAGGTTGTGCACAGTAAACACCGACTTCGCCGGACGCCCGCGCGCCGCCAGATACGCAGGCGCAAGGCCTGCATGCCAGTCGTGCGCATGCACCACATCAGGACGCCAGAATGGGTCAAGCCCGCTGGCCATTTCTGCCCCAACCCACCCCAGCAGCGCAAAACGCAACACGTTGTCGGTATAGGCAAATAAGTTGGTATCGTGATACGGGCTTCCCGGACGATCATAGAGATGCGGCGCGTCAATCAGGTATATGCCAACCCCGTTGTAATGACCGAACAACAGCGTGATATGTCCGGCGAAGGTATCACGACGGGATACTACCTGCGCATCGGTCACGCCACGGCGAATATCGGGAAATGCAGGCAACAGTACGCGAGCGTCAACGCCGTCTGCGATTTGTGCTGCGGGTAATGCCCCAATAACATCAGCCAGACCGCCGGTTTTAAGCAGCGGGAACATCTCTGAACATACATGTAAAACCTGCATTATCGCTCCTGTTTATGCCCTAACTTCCGTAGCATTTCGCGCGTTACCAGCACGATGCCTTCTTCTGAACGATAGAAACGACGTGCATCTTCCTCTGCGTTTTCACCAATCACCATGCCTTCCGGAATAACACAAGCACGATCGATGACGCAGCGGCGCAGACGGCACGAGCGACCTACCCATACTTCCGGTAACAATACGGCGGAATCAATGTTGCAGAATGAATTCACGCGAACGCGCGAGAACAGAACGGACTGCACCACCACCGAACCGGAGATCACACAACCGCCGGATACCAGTGAGTTAAGGGTCATCCCGTGGCTACCGGAGCGATCCTGCACGAATTTCGCTGGCGGTAATGATTCATTGTAGGTGCGAATTGGCCAATTGCGATCGTACATATCCAGTTCCGGCACCACAGAGGCCAGATCGAGGTTCGCTTTCCAGTAAGCTTCCAGCGTACCCACATCGCGCCAGTACGGCTCGGCATCCGGGTCGGATTGTACGCAAGAGAGCGGGAACGGGTGCGCATAGGCCAGACCGGCTTCGGTGATCTTGGGAATCAAATCTTTGCCAAAGTCGTGGCTGGAGTTCTCATCGCGATCGTCTTCTTCCAGCAGTTCATACAGATAGTCGGCGTCAAAGACGTAAATACCCATACTCGCCAGAGATTTGCCTGGATCGTTCGGCATTGACGGCGGGTTAGCTGGTTTTTCAACGAATTCGATAATTTTATCGTTCTCATCAACCGCCATAACGCCAAACGCGGAGGCTTCTTCAATCGGTACTGGCATACAAGCAACGGTGCAACGTGCGCCTTTTTCGACGTGGTCGATAAGCATACGCGAGTAGTCTTGCTTGTAGATATGGTCGCCCGCCAGGATCACCACGTATTCCGCTTTATAACGGCGGATAATGTCGAGGTTTTGGGTGACCGCATCTGCGGTGCCGCGATACCAGTTTTCCCCTTTCATTCTCTGCTGTGCTGGCAGCAGATCGACAAACTCGTTCATTTCTTCATTGAAGAATGACCAGCCGCGCTGGATGTGCTGCACCAAAGTGTGGGACTGGTACTGGGTGATCACGCCCATACGACGGATCCCGGAGTTGATGCAGTTAGACAGCGCAAAGTCGATAATGCGGAACTTACCGCCGAAGTGTACGGCCGGTTTTGCTCGCTTATTGGTTAAATCCTTCAGGCGGGTACCACGTCCTCCCGCCAGTATCAGGGCAACAGATTTCAATGGCAGCTGGCGCGCCAACATTAAGTGATCGTTCTTCTCTAAACTAACCATGACTAACTCCTTTTTTATCATCTCTGGAACACACAATCCGTGTGCAGGTCCCTGCCAGACAGCCGTAATCACTGGGTTATCCTCTCCAGCGAATGGGGGAATGGCGTGCCACTCCCCAGCAGGTAAAACAATCTCTGTTACCTCAAGCGTGGCGTTAATTGCGATCAAAAAGCGATCCGAGAGCAGAATTTGCAGCTGTTTCGGCCCGTTTTGCCACTCATCCGTGCTTAAAGGTTGAGCATATCGATTTAGCCAACGGACATTGCCGTCGCCTTCTTCCCACCAGCGATTCTCCATCAAAGCGGGAATGCGCTTGCGCAGATGGATTAACGCGGCGGTAAATGCGGTTAAACCACTGCTTGCCTGCGACCAGTCCAACCAGGTTAATTGGTTATCCTGACAGTAGGCATTGTTATTGCCATGCTGGCTGTGACCATGTTCGTCACCGGCCAGTAACATCGGCGTACCCTGGGAGAGCAACAACGTTGTTAACAGGGCGTGAATGCTGTCGCGACGCCGTTCAACCAGGTCAAGAGTACCGCCTAACCCTTCTTTACCATGATTGTTACTGTAATTGTTGTTGGTCCCGTCGCGATTTTCTTCTCCGTTTGCTTCATTGTGTTTATGGTTGAAGCAAACGCAGTCGCGAAGCGTAAAACCGTCATGCGCGGTGACGAGATTAATCGCGGCACTCGGCAGACGACCATTACGTTTAAAAACATCGCTGGAGGCAGCAAAACGCCCGGCAAACGCCCCCAGAGGCAAATCATAATGAAGCCAGAAACGACGGGCAGCATCGCGGAAATGATCGTTCCACTCGGCAAACAGCGGCGGGAAATTTCCCACCTGGTAACCACCAGGAGCGATATCCCACGGTTCAGCAATTAACTTCACCTGCGAGAGCACCGGGCAGTTCTGGATAGCGGTAAACAACGGCGCATCCTGACGGAACTCTGGCGTACGGCCCATGACTGCCGCCAGATCAAAGCGGAAACCATCGACGTGGCAGGTTTCTACCCAATAACGCAGGCAAGCGCTGGCATAATCCACTACCGCCGGATGACTCAAATTGAGCGTGTTGCCACAACCGGTCCAGTTGTGATAATCGCCGTCTTCTCTTATCCAATAATAGCTACGGTTGTCGATCCCACGCAGAGAGAATAACGGACCGTCGAGGTCCAGTTCCGCACTATGGTTGAGCACGATATCAAGAATGACTTCGATACCCGCTTTATGCAGTGCTTTGATTGCATCGCGAAACTCATCCAGCGCCGTTTCTGGGGAGCAGGCATACGCCGGATGCAGCGCAAACATCGCCACCGGGTTGTAACCCCAGTAGTTACTTAGACCCATACGTTGCAGGCGTGGTTCGCTGGCAAACTGCGCCACCGGCAGCAGTTCCAGCGCAGTAATGCCCAACTGTTTCAAATAGTTGATCATCACCGGATGCCCCAGGGCTTTATAAGTGCCACGGATCTCGACCGGGATCTCCGGGTGCAGGTACGTTAATCCTTTGACATGGGCTTCATAAATGATGGTACTGCCCCACTGCGTGCGCGGCGGGGCATCATCCTCCCAGTCATAGTGATCAACCACCACTACGCATTTCGGCGCAATGGCGGCGTTGTCGCGATAGTCAGGTTCATTATGACCGGCGTGCAGCAGCGGGTTATCTTTAAATTCCCCGTCAATTTGCCGCGCGCAAGGATCAATCAACAACTTCGCCGGGTTAAAGCGATGCCCCTCGGCGGGTTGCCAGGGGCCATGAACGCGATAACCATAACGCAAACCCGGACGCGCATCCGGCAGATAACCGTGCCAAATGTCGCCACTGTGCCCTGGCAAGTCATAGCGATGTTCCTGGCCATTGGCGTCAAAGACACACAGTTCTACCCGCTCGGCATGAGCGGAGAAAAGTGTGAAATTGACGCCCTGACCGTCGTAATGCGCGCCGAGGGGTGCGGGTTTGCCAATGGCGAGTTGTGTCATTCTGCCTCCCGAACCAGCCAGATAGTGGCCAGCGGTGGTAGCGTCAGGCTTAGTGAATGCTGACGACCGTGGCTGGCAATCTCATCGCTGTGTACCGTGCCGCCATTGCCGGCATTACTGCCGTGATAGTGCATGGAATCGGTATTGAGGATTTCACGCCATTTGCCCGGCTGGTTAATGCCGAAGCGATAATCATGACGCGGCACCGGAGTAAAGTTACTGGCAACGATGATTTCGTTACCCTCTTTATCGCGACGCACAAAGATCAGCACCGAGCGTTCTTTGTCATCCACCACCAGCCATTCAAAACCGTACGGGTCAAAATCCAGTTCATGCATCGCTTTATGGTGGCGGTAGGTGAGGTTCAGATCGCGCACCAGACGCTGGACACCGTGGTGCCAGTTATCGCCGCCTTCCAACAGATGCCAGTCGAGGCTGGCGTCATGGTTCCACTCGCGGCCCTGGGCAAATTCGTTCCCCATGAACAGCAGTTTCTTGCCCGGGAATGCCCACATCCAGCCGTAGTAGGCGCGCAGGTTAGCGAATTTCTGCCATGCGTCGCCCGGCATCCGATCGAGAATCGATTTTTTACCGTGGACCACTTCATCATGCGACAACGGCAGGACGAAGTTTTCAGTGTAGTTGTAGAGCATCCCGAAGGTCAGTTTATCGTGATGATACTGACGATAAACCGGGTCGAGCTTCATGTAGTCCAGGGTGTCATGCATCCAGCCGAGGTTCCACTTGTACCAGAAGCCCAGACCGCCCATGTCCTGCGGACGAGAAACGCCAGGGAAATCGGTAGACTCCTCCGCCATTGTCACCGCACCGGAAACCTGCTCACCAAGAATACGGTTGGTATTACGCAAGAATTCAATCGCTTCAAGATTCTCGCGCCCGCCAAATTCGTTCGGGATCCACTCCCCCTCTTTACGGCTGTAGTCGCGATAAATCATTGACGCCACCGCATCGACGCGCAGCGCATCAATACCAAAACGTTCGATCCAGTAAAGCGCGTTACCGACAAGGAAGTTACTAACTTCACGGCGACCATAGTTGTAGATCAGCGTGTTCCAGTCTTGATGATAGCCTTCGCGCGGATCGCTGTGTTCATACAAGTTCGTGCCATCAAATTCGGCAAGCGCAAAGTCATCGGTCGGGAAGTGGCCTGGCACCCAGTCGAGAATCACGTTCAGACCAGCTGCGTGTGCGGCATCAATGAAATAACGGAAGTCGTCGCGGGTACCAAAACGGCGGGTCGGTGCATACAGGCCGGTTGGCTGATAACCCCAACTGCCATCGAAGGGATGCTCGTTAATGGGCAGTAGCTCGAGATGGGTAAAGCCCATCCATTTAGCATAAGGCACCAGTTGATCGGCCAGCTCGCGGTAGCTCAACCAGAAATTGTTGTCGGTGTGGCGACGCCAGGAGCCCAGGTGAACTTCATAAATAGAGATTGGCGCATCAAACTGATTCGCTTTTTTGCGCTCTTCAGTCTGCACAACCTTTTCCGGCAGCCCGCAAATAAGAGACGCGGTTTCCGGGCGCATTTGCGCTTCGAAGGCATAAGGGTCGGACTTCAGACGCAAGTTGCCATTGGCATCAATCATCTCATATTTATAGAGCTGACCGTTATGCGCCCCAGGGATAAACAGTTCCCAGATGCCGCTCTCTTTACGCAGGCGCATCGGATGACGGCGACCGTCCCAGTAGTTGAATTGCCCAACCACCGAGACCCGACGGGCGTTTGGAGCCCAGACAGAAAAACGCGTACCTGTGACGCCATCCATAGTATCTGCATGCGCGCCTAAGGTTTCATACGGGCGCAGGTGAGTACCTTCAGATAATAGCCAGGCATCCATTTCCTGGATTAGCGGACCAAAACGGTAAGGATCATCTATCAGGTTTTGCTGACCATGCCAGACAACAGCCAACTGATAGCGGAAAAAATTCTTACGTCGCGGAATGACACCGCTAAAGAATCCACGGGAGTCGAGACACTCCAGTTTTGCGAGTTTGCGCCCGGTTTTCGGTTCAATCACCCACACATCGGTAGCGTCGGGTAAAAGGGCACGGACTTCCAGTCCCGCGGTGGTTTTATGCATCCCCAGTACGGAAAAAGGATCCGCAAAATGGCCTGCAATTAGCGCGTTAATCACGTCTCTATCGATACGATCGGACATGCTTGTCTTCCTGTTTTATTGTGTCACCCCATCCAACTGGATTTTTGACTTCTGGTTGTGACATTTTTTTGACCTGAACGGCGCAGCACTCTGTGCATCCTCTCTGCGTCGTCCTCACTTCAGGTAAGGCTGTGAATACTCATGTATTCAGCCACCCTTAAAGAATAGCCAATGCTCTATTTAACTCCCGGTAAATCATGAAACATCTGCGCTTACTCCTGTATTACGCACTAACAGGGGCGGCATCGCGCCCCAGATTTAATGAATAAAGATTACGCCAGTTGACGAAGCATCCGACGCAGCGGCTCCGCGGCCCCCCACAGCAGCTGGTCGCCCACGGTAAAGGCTGACAGGAACTCTGGTCCCATATTCAGCTTACGCAGGCGGCCTACCGGCGTGGTCAGCGTGCCGGTAACGGCAGCTGGGGTTAGCTCACGCATAGTGATTTCCCGATCGTTCGGAACGACTTTCGCCCACGGATTGTGTGCAGCCAGCAGTTCTTCCACGGTCGGAATAGACACATCTTTTTTCAATTTAATAGTGAATGCCTGGCTGTGGCAGCGCAATGCCCCGACACGCACACATAAACCATCTACCGGAATTACGGAAGATGTGTTGAGGATCTTGTTGGTTTCCGCCTGCCCTTTCCACTCTTCGCGGCTCTGACCGTTATCGAGCTGTTTGTCGATCCACGGAATCAGGCTTCCCGCCAGCGGCACGCCAAAGTTATCCACCGGCAGCTCACCGCTACGGGTTAAAGTTGTGACTTTGCGTTCGATATCGAGAATAGCAGAGGACGGGGTCGCGAGTTCATCTGCCACATGGCCATACAGATGGCCCATCTGGGTTAATAACTCACGCATATGTCGCGCACCACCGCCGGAAGCGGCCTGGTAGGTTGCAACGGACACCCAATCAACAAGATCATTGGCGAATAAACCACCCAACGACATCAACATCAGGCTTACGGTACAGTTACCGCCAACAAAAGTCCTGATGCCATTATTTAATCCGTCGGTAATGACGTCCTGATTGACGGGGTCAAGAATGATGATGGCGTCATCTTTCATGCGCAGAGATGATGCTGCGTCAATCCAGTAACCTTGCCATCCGCTTTCACGAAGCTTTGGATAGATTTCGTTGGTATAATCGCCGCCCTGACAGGTCACAATGATATCGAGGGCCTTTAGCGCCTCCAGATCAAAGGCATCCTGAAGTGTGCCAGTGGTTCCGCCAAAAGACGGCGCAGCCTGACCAAGCTGAGAAGTAGAAAAGAAGACAGGGCGAATGGCGTCGAAGTCGCGCTCTTCAACCATGCGTTGCATGAGAACGGAGCCGACCATACCGCGCCAGCCGATAAAACCAACATTTTTCATAAGCGTTTTTTCCTGCAAAGATGTGTGCTGTATAAATGTGCCGGTCTCCTCTTGGCACATCTTTCACCATACAAAAAGCAGCCAAAGTCGCAAGTGAAATTAATCAATGATAGCGAAGCCATCAGTAATGCGGCTTATCCTGCTTTGTTAGCACGCAGAAAGTCCGCGGCAATTATCAGGGAATTTGAGTTATGAATGAAATCATTTCTGCAGCAGTTTTATTGATCCTGATTATGGATCCGCTCGGAAACCTACCTATTTTCATGTCCGTACTGAAACATACTGAACCGAAAAGACGGCGGGCAATCATGGTGCGAGAGTTGCTTATTGCTCTCCTGGTGATGCTGGTGTTCCTGTTTGCGGGTGAGAAAATTCTGGCATTTCTTAGCCTGCGGGCAGAAACCGTCTCCATTTCTGGCGGCATCATTCTGTTTCTGATCGCCATTAAGATGATTTTCCCCAGTGCTTCAGGAAATAGCAGCGGGCTTCCGGCAGGTGAAGAGCCGTTTATCGTGCCGTTGGCAATTCCGTTAGTCGCCGGGCCGACTATTCTCGCCACGCTGATGTTGTTGTCTCATCAGTACCCGAATCAGATGGGACATCTGGTAATTGCTCTGCTGCTGGCCTGGGGTGGCACCTTTGTCATCCTGCTACAGTCTTCGCTATTTTTACGTCTGCTGGGCGAGAAAGGGGTGAATGCACTTGAACGCCTGATGGGATTGATTCTGGTGATGATGGCGACCCAGATGTTCCTCGACGGCATTCGAATGTGGATGAAGGGGTAAGGTTCAAACAGGTGCTGCACACAACCAGACGCGGCACCTGTTTTATTACCTGAACTGATAATGACCTTCGCCCAATCGGATAACCCTTCCCTCTTCTTCTGCGCGGTTCAGCCACACACTAATTTGTTCGATGGTTAAACCAGTACAAGACGACAGCCTTTCAATACTTATCGATTCCTTTGCAAAGATCGCCAGTTCCGCCACAAAGAGTTGATAAAAATCGACAGGCGTATGCGCGGGCATTACTGCGTAATTTGCGTCATCTTCATGCAGCGAAAACAGTTCTGGTTGAGCGTTACGGAGTGCTCTGTCATACATCAGCCCAGGAACGTCTGACAGTCTGATCGGCACATTCTCAGCCTGTTCAGCACTCCATGACGCCCCATTTTCTACTAATCGTGAATTGGCTGATTGCATATCCTGATTTGGTTTAACCTGCACAGGCAGCCACTGATGTTTTAATGCCTCTATCGCCCCGGTTATCGTTCCACCGGTCATTCCCGCACGTACAACCATTGCGCTTTCAGCAAGGCAATAAATATATTTATTTCGCGCCATCGCATTGCCGACGGTGAAACGCACCTCTGGGTAAAACGGCGAAATCAACACCAGGTTGCCTGCTATAAGCCCTTCACGCCATTTCACTAACGTACTCGTTTTTAACAAGCTATCAGCTAATACGCCAACGGCAGTTCCCCCGGCCTCCAGTGCCGACGCCATTGCACATTCATCAATACCTCGCGCACCACCAGAGATAACGCAAATCCCCTGTTGGGCCAGTTTCGCGGCCAGTTGTTGGGTATAGCGCAAATCGTCAGTCGGAGCATCTCGCGAGCCAACAATCGCCATACCTTCCGCTTGCAGTAATGCTTTATTCCCGCAGCCAAATAAAACGGGAGGTGCATCCGTTCGCAATCGGTTTTTCAAGCGAACGGGATAATCAGCATCTCCTCGGGTTATGATCCATAAACCGGCGCGTTGCCACTTATCTACCGCCAACGCCAGACTATGACCGCGCGCCAGCAAGCCAAGAATACGCTCCTGAGAAATACGCGGATCGCTCCAGCCTGTAAGTTTCTCTTGCGGTTGCGGCACCAGAAGCTCGGCGGGACTGATACGTTGGTGCTTCAGCCATAATGCAAACTTCCCCCATTCACTATTACTAAGAGGTTTATGCTCACTCGCCGCCGCGCGAGAAAAATCGCTGGTTAGCAGGAGAGTCGCTTGTGCATTGGCTGAAAGATTCATCAATTTTTTACCGAGGTAGAAGCAAGGGCAAGAGGATAAACCGTCGGGCAACCTGCCTGGCGTAACAGTGCTGTCAGAACTGTCAGCGTCCATGCAGAATCCACGATATCGTCAACCAGCAACGCCGGACCTGGCATCAAAGGAGGGGTAATCACAAACGCCCCGTCGAGATTTTGACACTGGTGAAAACGGTTTTGCTGCATTTTCTGCGGTGGATTGTCCACGACTTTTTCAATGGCATCAATAAAAGGTAAGCCAAGTTTCGCCGCCAGTCGCCGGGCAAAATCAGGAACCAGGTCGAGGTGCCTTAATGAAGGAACGCAGCATACCCAGGTTGGTTCAGGATGCGGATTCCAGCGTTGGCGAACCATTTCCGCACATGCCTCCACCAGCTCATCACTGAATCGCCCCGTTTTTTTCTCCTGTGCTACCTGCTTTCCCCATCCGGAATCTCCCCAACGAGAAAGGACTCGCCCCGTAGATCCTTGTAAACCCGCAGGCAAGTTCCCTTTAAATCCGTATTGCGTAAAAGCCCCAGATGCTACCTGTTTATTGAGATTTAATGGCAGGTCAGCGTGTTTAATAAATAAATTTGCCGCATGGAGTAAGCCGCTATCAATATCGGGCGACAACAACGGATGCTGAAGACAACTGCTACATTTACCACAACGTTCGGCACTTGGCTCATCGAGTGCGCGGCGCAGAAATTGCATTTTGCACTCCTTGGTCGTGATATAGCTTTCAACATCTGCCAGCTCATTTTTTCTCTGATTCATCAAATGGTTAATTCGTTCATGGTCAGGAGAGAAACTGACGATAGTTCTGCGCCATAATTTCTCGGTATACACCACAGGCGATGGATTTTCAGCTACCAATAATTTCAGTGCTTTTTCTATTTGCCCATAACGGAGATTCGTCCGTTGTTCAATGCCTCGTAGGGTAAGACCGTCATTCTCGCTAAGTACGTTGAGTATTTCATGAATTTGCGCCTCCGCAGGAAAGGCGCTTTCACGGAAGAATTTATGAATAGCGCGGTCTTCACCACCACAAAGCAATATGCCAACAGCGGAATCTATAGCACGCCCGGCACGCCCTACCTGTTGGTAGTAACCGACAATAGACCCCGGCATCTGGTAATGAATAACAAACCCCAAATCCGGTTTGTCAAAGCCCATTCCCAGCGCCGTCGTCGCGACCAGAACTTTAATTTTATTTGCCAGCAACGCCTGCTCCAGATATTCCCTGGCAGTATTAGAATCTTCCGCGCCTTCACAAGTCACGCCGCTGTAGTAAGCAAATGCACTGATACCATTTGTCCTTAACCACTCGGCGACAAGGTCGGCATCGCGAGTAGTCAGGGTATAAACAATTCCCGATTTGGAAAACTGAGGGATAACCGTTGCTAACCATGCCAGACGGGATGACTGTTCACCTAAGACTAAGGCATCAAGCGCCAAACTTTCGCGAGCCAGCGTTCCACGCTGAATCACAATGTCACCCAATTGCTGACGGATATCCTCAACGACACGGTTATTCGCTGTCGCGGTTGTTCCCAGAACTGGGGTATTCGCAGGCAGTTGGCGCAAAATATCTAATATACGTCGGTAATCCGGGCGAAAATCGTGGCCCCAATCAGAGATGCAGTGCGCCTCGTCGACCACAAGCAAGCCAATACGATCGGCTATAGGATATAAAACCGTTTCGATAAAGTCTTGGTTTGCCAAACGTTCCGGGGAAACCAGCAAGCAATCGACCTCACCTTGCAGCAACTTATCGCTAATACGCTGCCATTCTTCCCTGTTTGTAGAATTCAACGTTTCAGCCGTAATACCTAACCGTTCAGCGGCGGCAACCTGGTTACGCATCAGGGCAAGCAAAGGAGAGATGATAATTGTCGGGCCAGCACCGCGATCGCGGAAGATTTTACTGGCGATGAAGTACACGGCACTTTTCCCCCAGCCAGTGCGTTGGACAACCAGCAGTTTTCGTCGTTGGTTCACCACCGCGTCTATGGCTTCCCATTGCCCTTCCCTGAAAGTAGCGGTGGTATTTCCTAACATCCGCTGTAAAAGCAATTCAGCTGCGTGCTTTTCCATCTTTATCTCCTGCGATCTTTAGGCAGTGATTAGAACGGATTATTAGCAGGTAAATTTGCGAGAGGGATCAAAAAGATGAAGAGAGGAGATAAGAGAAATGAATTACTGCGAGCAAGCTCGCAGTAATTTGTCGCAGTAATTAACTCAACAGCTGGAACGCAATCATCCCAACGATGGCACCGACAGTGCCGAGGATGGTTTCCATCATGGTCCAGGTTTTCAGCGTTTCGGCTTCGGTCGCGCCGGTAAATTTACCGAACAACCAGAAACCGGCGTCGTTAACGTGGCTGACAACAATCGAACCACCAGCGATACAAATCGACAGCGCCGCCATTTGCGCACCGGAGTAGTTCAGTTGTTCAATAACCGGCATCACCAGTCCTACCGCCGTTAAACAGGCTACGGTGGCAGAACCCTGAATGATGCGCACTGCAGCGGCCAGCACGAAGCAGGTGATGGCTATCGGCAGGCCCATGCCAGTTAACGCTTCGCCCAGTGCCGGACCTACGCCAGAGTCAACCAGCACCTGTTTGAACACGCCGCCTGCACCAATCACCAGCAGAATGATCCCCGCCGGTTGCAGCGCGTGACCGCAAATCTCCATCACTTTGTCTTTTGGCATGCCCTGACGCATTGCCAGGCCATAAATCGCTACCAGACAAGCAACCAGAATCGCGGTAAACGGATGACCAATAAACTCGAACCATTCGTAAGCGGTAGAGCCTTCTGGCACAAAACGCGCGGCAATGGTTTTCAGCCCTACCAGCACCAGCGGCAACAGGATCAGCGACAGGCTGAATCCGAAAGATGGCATTTTGCCTTCGCCGAGATGCGGTTCGCTGATGTCGTCAGGAATATGCAACTCCACGTAGCGGCTGATGAAATTACCCCACAGCGGCCCGGCAATAATCATTCCCGGAATTGCCGCACACAGGCCAATCAGGATCATCCAGCCAAAGTCGGCGTTCATCTGCGATGCCAGCAGCATTGGCGCTGGTCCAGGCACCAGGAATGCCGCCGCTGCCGCCACGCCTGCGAATAATGGGATTACAAGCTTCACCAGGTTCGTACCGGTGTGGCGCGCCATTGAGAAAGCAACGCTAATCAGCAGAACAATCGCCACTTCAAAGAACAGCGGTAGTGCACAAACCAGCCCCGCAAGGCCGATGGCATAATGTGCGCGGCTGTGACCGAAGGATTTGAGCATTTTGACGGCAATCTGATCGACTGCGCCGGTTTCATGTAAGATCTTGCCAAACATAGCTCCCAGGGCGACAACCACCGCCAGGAAGCCGAGGGTGCCTCCCATCCCTTTTTCCATCGTCGCTGCGATTTTATCGAGCGGCATACCGGAAAAAAGGCCAGCCCCCATGGACACCACCATCAAAGCCAGGAAAGCGTGCATACGCGCCTTCATGACTAAAAACAGCAGCAGTAAAACAGACCCTACTGCTGTTAAAACAAGCGTTAATGTAGTCACTACTTATTTGCCTTTTTTAATAACCTCAATGGTGCTTGCCACAACACCTTCCAGCGGTTGATCGATATCTACCACCAGTACATCAGTTTCGTCCGCACCCGGCTCCTGCAGCGTTTCAAACTGCGTCACCAACATTTGGGTTTTAAAGAAATGGCCTTTGCGCGCTTTCAGGCGGCTTTCAATCACATCAAAATCGCCTTTCAGGTAGATGAAAGAGAGATTCGGATTACCCGCGCGTAGCAGGTCGCGATAGTGTTTTTTCAGTGCAGAACAGACAATCAGCGACACTTTATTAGTGCGCTGCATAGCAAACGCGGCGTCGTTCAGCGCCTGCAACCACGGTTTGCGATCGTCGTCATTCAGCGGTTCGCCAGACGCCATTTTTTCGATATTGCAGCGCGGATGGAGGAAATCGCCATCAAGAAACGCGGCATGAAGTTGATGCGCCACTTCACTGGCGACCGCAGATTTGCCGCTGCCCGATACGCCCATCAAGACGTAAATGTGGTGATCATGGTTAGTCGTGCTCAAAGTGGTGCCCCCACAATACAAGAATTAAAAATGTTACGGGTAACTGTTATCGGTAACATTGTCCGGCCGGACAATATCAGAAGCAATATCCATCCGTGCCTTAAGTGTATAAGTGTGAGCTACTTCAAATTTGTGGGCTTAAATAGATCCGCCCGGTGACAAGGTGAAACCTAAATCTAACATTTTCGGTGTCACAGATTCGCCACGAATACGCGCCAGCAGGCGTTCAGCGCCGATACTGCCCATCCGCTCACGCGGCGTCAGTACGCTCGCCAACCGTGGTTCCATCACCTGACCAATGTCATGACCGTGGAAACCGGCAATCGCCATATCGTCAGGAACTTTTAACCCCAGACGCTGACATTCAAACGCCGCGCCGACCGCCAGGTCATCATTAGTACAGAACACGCCATCCAGCTGCGGATATTCCCGCCTCGCCTGGCGAATCAGTTCAATACCGGAAGAGTAAGAAGAAGATTGCTCAACCATCACGCTATACGGCACCAGGCCTGCATCCAGCATCGCCTGTTCGTATCCCTTCTGTTTGATGATAGTACGTTCGTCGAGACGTGCGCCGAGATAGGCAATGTGGCGATGCCCGCGAGCAATAATGGCGGTGGTCATCTGGCGTGCCGCTTCAAAGTTATCAAAACCGACGGCAATATCGAGGCACGGCGACTTGCTGTCCATCAACTCCACCACCGGAATCCCCGCCACTTCAATCATCTTTAAGGTGCGCGGCGTGTGGGTACGTTCGGTGAGGATCAGTCCGTCGATATTCCATGAGAGCATTGATTCGAGGCGTTCTTGCTCCATTTCCGGTTTATAACCGTAGTGGGCCAGCATGGTCTGATAACCGTGCGCGTCGGTGACGCTTTCGATTCCGCGTAATACTTCCGCGAAAACCTGGTTGGTGAGAGAAGGTAACAGGACGCCAATCGCCCGGCTGGTGGCATTAGAGAGGATATCGGGCGCGCGATTGGGAATATAACCCAGTTCATCAAGAGCGGCGGCAATCTTGCCGCGTAGAGCGACGGAAACCTGCTCCGGGTTGCGTAAAAAACGGCTGACCGTCATTTTGGTCACGCCTACACGGTCAGCCACATCCTGAAGTACGGGTCTTTTCTTTTTCATCGTCCTGAAGGTACAAAAGAGATAGATTCTCTTAGTTTAACACGGACGCATCAGAACCTTCCCGGGGAAAACAGTGCTTGTTTACAATTATTAGATATACACTAAATCAATTGCATCGCATTGTGCTAACGACGCGGCAAAACCCCGGAAGCGTACATCAGCACGCGACCGGAGCGAGTGAGGAAGCCTGCAAAAAGGCAGGCTTCAAAGATGCCGTTGAGTTTTAAACCGGCGGCAGATCGAACAGTAACACTTCGCTGTCGCTATCCGCATGAATGGAGATTGCCTGCTCATCCCAGATTGCCAGACCATCGCTGGTCGAGGCTTTCACGCCGTTAATGGTGACATTGCCTTTCACCACCTGAATCCAGACGCGGCGTTCAGCGGCAATCTGATGCACCGACTGCTCATCTTTTACCAGCGCCCAGCGGTACAGTTCCATATCCTGATACACTTTCAGCGAACCATCACGCGCATCCGGCGAGAGCACCAGCTGTTTGCCCTGTACGGCATCGAAGCGACGCTGTTCATAACGCGGCGTAATACCGTTTTCTTCAGGCATGATCCAGATCTGATACAGATGCAGACGCTCGGTGCTGCTTGGGTTGTACTCTGAGTGACGAATACCCGTACCCGCACTCATAATCTGGAACTCACCCGCCGGAACCTGCTCTTTATTGCCCATGCTGTCCTGATGCTCAACAGTACCTTCCAGCACGTAGGTCAAAATTTCCATATCTTTATGCGGGTGAGTGCCGAAGCCCTGCCCTGCTTCAATCACGTCGTCGTTAATCACGCGCAGCGCGGAGAAGCCCATAAAGTTCGGATCGTAATAGTTGGCAAAAGAGAAAGTATGCCAGGAGTCCAGCCAGCCATGATTTGCATGACCACGTTCATTTGCTTTGCGTAAGTAGATCATTTTTATTCGCCCCCTGAATGATTTCGATGGGCTTAGTGTGGACCCGATCCGCCTGGGATGATAGAGGGTGAAAATTGACCCCTCTGTTCAAAAAAATTGAACTATTCGAGGGGCCATCAAACTTACTTCGCGAGAGTCACTGTGGAGGGAGAGGCTTGCTCAAATCCTCGTTCAAGGATTTCCAGATTGGTAAGAACTTCAGATTCCTTGACGTAATTTGGCGCACCGTTGGTGATGGTTTGATACAACGCATCATAAACGCGCCCGTAATCGCCCATCTCCGGCTTCATCTCTTCTCTGACCGTCACACCCTCGTCATTGACATACTCCAGCACACCGACCGAATCATCCGCTGCGAATCCCGGTTCGCCCGGCATAATATTAGCCTTGAGGCTGGTTTCCTGCTGGTCGATACCGTATTTAATAAACGAACCTTTCTTACCGTGAACGATAAATTTCGGATAATCGATTTTCACCAGATGGCTGGTTTTGACGATGGCTTTCAGGTCGCCATAAAACAGCTGCGCTTCAAAGGTGTCGTCAGGATTGGCTTTATTACGCAGGCTGCGGATGTCATAAGCGACGTGATCCGGGCGACCGAACAGAGAAATAATCTGGTCCATCGTATGCACACCAAGACCATAGAACGCGCCATCCTGCGGCAGCCCAGGTTTGGTTTCTGCCACCGGGCGGTAATAGTCAAAATGGCTTTCCACTTCGACAATCTCTCCCAACTTGCCACTTTCAATCGCTTTTTTCGCTGTCAGGAAGCAGGAATCAAAACGACGATTCTGATACGGCGTGACGGTCAGTCCTTTGCTTTTCGCCAGCGCAAACAGCTCCTTCGCCTGGGCAAGCGTCGGGGTGAACGGTTTTTCGACCAGCACATTTTTCCCGGCTTCCAGCGCGCGCTTCGCGTACTCGAAGTGGCTGTCTGCATGGGTGCAGACCACAACCAGCTTAACATCGGGATCGTTTAGTACTTCGTCGAGATCGCTGGTGAAATGGATATGAGAGTAAATGGGGGCCTGTTCTTCCGGCTTCGCATGGCGGCGAAAAATATGCGCGACATGCCAGCTATCCTTGCGGTTAAGTACATACGGCAGATGGTAACGGGTGGTGCTTTTGCCGAAGCCAATAAAGGCGCAGTTGATGACCATGATTTCGTCCTTTTTAAGGTGATTATTTACACCTTAGCGCAAAGCGGACGTGGTTCCTACTGGAGTGCGCATAACGAACACAAGCACTTCCCGTGGATAAATTGAAAACGAAAGATCAAAAAAAAAGCCAGCACCCGGCTGGCTAAGTAATACTGGAAGCAATGTGAGCAATGTCGTGCTTTCAGGTTCTCCGCGAGGGTCTTCCTGATCGCAAGACAATAATAATCATTCTCATTCGCACTTGTCCAACACTTTTTGCAAAAAAAATGCATTTGACTCGCATTTGAAAGTCAATGATGTTGAAAGGGACATTTACCCCAAAGAGGACAAAGGAATGAGTGAGATAGTGATACGCCATGCTGAAACGCGCGATTACGAGGCCATCAGGCAGATTCACGCCCAGCCGGAGGTGTATTGCAACACGCTACAGGTGCCTCATCCTTCCGATCATATGTGGCAGGAGCGACTCGCCGATCGTCCCGGCATCAAGCAACTCGTCGCCTGTATTGATGGAGACGTCGTGGGCCATCTCACCATTGACGTGCAACAGCGCCCACGCCGCAGTCATGTTGCAGATTTTGGTATTTGTGTCGACTCCCGTTGGAAGAATCGCGGCGTCGCCAGCGCCCTGATGCGAGAGATGATTGAAATGTGCGACAACTGGTTGCGGGTAGATCGTATTGAGCTAACGGTGTTCATCGATAACGCGCCAGCAATTAAGGTCTATAAAAAATTTGGATTTGAGATTGAAGGGACTGGCAAGAAGTACGCATTACGTAATGGTGAATATGTCGATGCGTATTATATGGCGCGGGTGAAGCAAGATAGTGCCCTTTTTCTGAGATGGAAAAAGGGTGTCATTCAAAATCGGCATACCTTCCTTTAATGTATTTATTTTCCCAATAAATATATAAGATTTACCTCATAATTACGTCCTAAGGTGTAATATTTTATTTTTTAATATATACGCCTACAATTTCCTGGAGTAAATAAATAACAATTAACAAGCATAATAGTGCC
>ERZ786681.86-NODE-86-length-20349-cov-5.239627_pt1 | contig 20349 bp, 28 predicted proteins | sample MGYA00511013_ERZ786681 | MGnify/ENA primary metagenome ERZ786681 (study PRJEB29978, sample SAMEA3491297) | human gut metagenome | biome: ENVO:mammalia-associated habitat; material: ENVO:feces | place: Bangladesh | collected 2010-04-07 ...
TCCTGTTTACCTCTTTCTCAGGGAGTTTAGTCTCCAGGATTTCCGGGGCGGTTCATCGAGGCATGAAGCCCATTCTCTCAATCGTAGGTGATCTGCGCTGGGTGCGGCGAACCCCCAATGCAGTGGGTGAAGAAGGAAGCGAGAAAGTGGGTTGGCAGTTCGCACTTCTCCAGCCATATAGATCACGTTTGCGATTGATTCAACATTACTGAGGTTATGCGTAGTAACCTAAGTGACTTTAAAAAATTGTAAGCAGTAAAGCCTGAAACTGTATCTCCACCTTTGCTGGAAATATAGAGCTTAATTTCTGTTGCTGGTTGATTAGTATTTGAAACTGCTTTTAAGCAGACATCCATCAGATTAGTTACAGAGGCAACTGTAACATCTGTCAAAAAATGTACCGTATGGATCATTTTTACTCCTCAATGGCAGGTCGCTAATGCAACAGGAAATGCAAATAATCGAATGTTATTAGAGCATCAAAGTAGAGCCTAGCTCTGTGGCGTGCTTAAGCATTTTGCTTCGTAATGTACCCTCATGGAAAACATAGCGAATAACATAATGAGCTTATCGCGTAAGCTTGTAGAGGATCCCGTGAAACTTACAACCCTAGTTTCTGCTCCGTAAACCCCAAGCTTAAAATCTCTAATGGGGGTCAAGCTATCAGGGTAACCGTGCTCCATTAGACTTGTTAAGGAGTCAATCTCACTGTTAGTGATGTCAGAGTTGTTAATTTGATGTGAACGTTTGTTTCTGAAGTTGTTGAACCTTCGAATAAATTTGTTTAGCTCTGAGCTCATCCCATAGTTCATCGCAAGCTGAGCTTTAATGGCAAAATCCATGTTGATATTTTCGCCAAAACCGCTGAAGAAATCCCTGTTACCAGAGGCACAGATAATCCAAGCTTCCAAGATTTGTTCAATCAAAAGGTGAGTGCGGAGATAGATACCAATGTCATCTTGGGACCGAACTATAGTCATTATTCTATCGGGTTGATGGGATGCTAAAGTCAACTCTTCAAAATGAGTAAAATCAAACATATTGATTCCTTGTAGAGGCTATTTTGTTGCTAATATCTTGTAAATTTGAACGTTTACTATCGATTTGTCTAACAAAAAAATCCTGAGGTTTTTATGGCAAAACCGTAGTGGAGTACGCTTCGATTCTGAAAAGGATGCCACATATCGCACGTGAACCAACCAAGAGTATTATGCAATGCCCTCACGAACCCCAAAAGCCTGCCGTGTTGGCGGCTGCCGCTCTACAACCACAGACCCGTCAGGCTACTGCGAAAGCCACAAAAGCGAAGGCTGGAAGCAGTACAAACCTGGACAGTCCCGACACCAGCGCGGTTATGGTTCGAAGTGGGACGTTATCCGCGCGCGTGTGCTGAAGCGTGACAAAGGCCTGTGCCAGTTGTGCCTGCGTGCCGGTGTGGTGCGTGAGGCGAAAACCGTTGACCACATTATCCCTAAAGCGCATGGCGGCACTGATGCTGACTGCAATCTGCAGAGTCTGTGCTGGCCGTGCCATAAGGCGAAGACGGCCCGTGAACGGCTTAAGTGATAATAACTCTCAACTGTCTGAGGGGAGGGGCGGGTCAAATCTCTGTGACCTGACGTCTTCCGGACTGCCCGCCCCATCGTTTTTTTATACCCGCGAAAAATGAAATTTAACCAGGAGTGCCGCATATGGCTGGAACGGCGGGGCGTTCCGGGCGTCGCCCCAAGCCAACGGCGCGCAAGGCGCTGGCCGGAAACCCCGGCAAGCGAGCCCTGAACAAAGATGAACCTGTTTTTACGCCCATCAAAGGTGTTGAGCCACCGGAGTGGTTCGCTGAAGAAGATCTCCCTCTCGCCACGATCATGTGGCAACTGACAACCAAAGAACTCTGCGGTCAGGGCCTGCTGTGCGTGACTGACCTCGCGGTGCTTGAGCGGTGGTGCGTAGCCTATGAGTTCTGGCGACGTGCCGTGAAAAATATTGCCAGACAGGGCAACACCATCACCGGTGCAATGGGCGGCATGGTCAAAAATCCGGAGCTGACCGCCAAAAAAGAACAGGAGTCCGAGATGAGCAGTACGGGGGCAATGCTCGGACTCGACCCCAGCAGCCGCCAGCGTCTGATTGGCCTGGCGGGGCAGAAGAAAGCCACTAACCCGTTTCTGAAAATCATCGAATCATGAGCCGGAAATCTTACCCCAACGTAAATGCTGCCAATCAGTATGCCCGTGATGTCGTGCGCGGAAATATTGTGGCCTGCCAGTTTGTGATTCAGGCCTGCCAGCGCCATCTTGATGACCTGATGGCGGAAAAAAGTAAGTCGTTTCGTTATCGCTTCGACAAGGACCTGGCTGAACGGGCCGCCAAATTTATTCAGCTGTTGCCACACACCAAGGGGGAGTGGGCATTCAAGAGGATGCCCATCACGCTGGAGCCGTGGCAGCTCTTTGTGATCTGCTGTGCGTTTGGCTGGGTCAATAAAGGTACCCGGCTGCGCCGCTTCCGGGAGGTGTATACCGAAATCCCCCGTAAGAACGGCAAATCGGCAATCTCTGCCGGTGTCGCCCTGTATTGTTTTGCCTGTGATAACGAGTTTGGCGCGGAAGTGTATTCCGGTGCCACGACAGAGAAACAGGCGTGGGAAGTCTTTCGCCCGGCGCGACTGATGTGTAAACGCACACCCATGCTGACGGAAGCGTTCGGGATTGAGGTTAACGCCTCAAACATGAACCGTCCGGAGGATGGCGCGCGGTTTGAACCGCTGATCGGTAACCCCGGTGATGGTTCATCACCCCACTGTGCGGTGGTGGATGAATATCACGAGCACGCCACCGATGCGCTTTACACCACGATGCTTACCGGGATGGGGGCGCGATGTCAGCCACTGATGTGGGCCATTACTACTGCAGGGTACAACATTGAGGGGCCGTGCTACGACAAGCGACGGGAAGTTATCGAGATGCTCAACGGGTCGGTACCCAACGATGAACTGTTCGGGATCATCTATACCGTTGACGAAGGCGATGACTGGACCGACCCGCAGGTGCTGGAAAAAGCCAACCCGAATATTGGCGTGTCGGTTTATCGCGAATTTTTGTTAAGTCAGCAGCAGCGTGCGAAAAATAACGCCCGTCTGGCAAACGTCTTTAAAACAAAACACCTCAATATCTGGGTGTCGGCGCGTTCGGCGTATTTCAACCTGGTGAGCTGGCAGAGCTGCGAGGATAAATCACTGACCCTTGAGCAGTTCGAGGGGCAGCCGTGCATTCTGGCCTTTGACCTGGCGCGTAAGCTGGATATGAACAGTATGGCGCGACTTTATACCCGCGAGATTGACGGTAAAACGCATTACTACAGTGTGGCTCCGCGCTTCTGGGTACCGTATGACACGGTGTACAGCGTCGAGAAAAATGAAGATCGCCGGACAGCCGAACGCTTTCAGAAATGGGTGGAAATGGGCGTTCTGACCGTTACCGCTGGTGCGGAGGTGGATTATCGCTACATCCTCGAGGAGGCCAAAGCGGCGAACAAAATCAGCCCGGTCAGCGAGTCACCCATCGACCCCTTCGGGGCGACCGGGCTCTCACATGACCTTGCTGATGAAGACCTGAACCCCATCACTATCATTCAGAACTACACCAACATGTCCGACCCGATGAAAGAGCTGGAAGCGGCAATTGAATCGGGGCGCTTTCATCATGATGGCAATCCCATCATGACCTGGTGTATCGGCAACGTGGTCGGCAAAACCATTCCGGGTAACGATGATGTGGTGAAGCCCGTCAAAGAGCAGGCGGAAAACAAAATCGATGGTGCAGTTGCGCTGATTATGGCGGTTGGCAGAGCCATGCTGTACGAGAAAGAAGACACGTTGTCTGACCACATTGAGTCCTATGGGATCCGCTCGCTTTAACTGAGGTAATTATGATCATGCTGATTCTCGCGCCTCTGGTGGGCGTGCTGGGGGCGCTTTTGCTGGCGTATGGTGCCTGGCTGATTTATCCCCCGGCGGGGTTTGTTGTTGCCGGGGCGTTGTGCCTGTTCTGGTCGTGGCTGGTGGCGCGATATCTTGACCGTACACAGTCGTCTGTCGGCGGAGGTAAATAGTGTTCTTTTCGGGATTATTTCAACGAAAAAGTGACGCACCGGTGACCACGCCAGCAGAGCTGGCGGATGCTATCGGGTTGTCCTACGACACCTATACCGGAAAGCAGATCAGCAGCCAGCGGGCCATGCGACTGACGGCGGTTTTTTCCTGTGTCAGGGTGCTGGCGGAGTCGGTCGGGATGTTGCCCTGCAACCTGTATCACCTGAACGGCAGCCTGAAGCAGAGAGCCACTGGCGAACGTCTGCATAAGCTGATCTCCACGCATCCCAATGGCTATATGACGCCGCAGGAGTTCTGGGAGCTGGTGGTCACCTGTCTGTGCCTGCGGGGAAACTTTTACGCCTACAAAGTGAAAGCATTTGGCGAAGTGGCTGAACTGCTGCCCGTCGATCCCGGCTGTGTGGTACCGAAGCTTAACAGTAGCTGGGAGCCGGTCTATCAGGTCACATTCCCGGACGGCTCCACGGATGTGCTGAGCCAGGAGGATATCTGGCATGTGCGCACGCTAACGCTGGACGGACTGGTGGGGCTGAATCCCGTCGCCTATGCCCGCGAGGCAATATCGCTGGCGGCAGCGACTGAAGAGCACGGGGCCAGACTGTTCAGCAATGGTGCGGTGACGTCGGGTGTGTTGCGTACAGAGCAGACGCTGTCAGATCAGGCTTATGAGCGCCTGAAGAAAGATTTTGAGGAGCGTCACACCGGGCTTGGCAATGCTCACCGCCCGATGATCCTTGAGATGGGGCTGGACTGGAAGTCGATGGCGCTGAACGCCGAGGACAGCCAGTTCCTGGAAACCCGCAAGTTTCAGCTTGAAGAAATCTGTCGTCTGTTCCGGGTACCGTTGCACATGGTGCAGAACACCGATCGCGCCACCTTCAACAATATCGAAGAACTGGGGCTCGGATTTATCAACTATTCACTGGTGCCGTATCTGACCCGCATCGAACAGCGGATCAACACCGGACTGGTACGAAAAAGTAAGCAGGGCGTTTATTACGCCAAATTTAACGCCGGGGCGTTACTGCGCGGGGATATGAAGTCCCGTTTTGAAGCCTACGCCACCGGGATTAACTGGGGAATTTACTCTCCCAATGACTGCCGCGACCTGGAAGATATGAATCCGCGTCCCGGTGGGGATGTCTATCTCACACCGATGAACATGACCACGAAACCCTCCGATGGCAGTAAAGCCGGTAAGCAGAAGGATAACGCCAATGCAGACGAAACAACGTCTTGATGTACCGCTGAGTCTGAAATCTGTCAGTGACTCCGGTGAGTTTGAAGGGTATGGCTCCGTCTTTGGTGTAAAGGACAGCCACGATGATGTGGTGATGTCCGGGGCATTTGCTGCTTCCCTGCGGGCGTGGAGTGACAGAAAAGCGTTACCTGCGCTGCTCTGGCAGCACCGCATGGATGAGCCCATCGGTGTTTACACCGAAATGAAGGAAGACGATGTCGGGCTTTACGTCAGGGGGCGGTTGCTCATTGATGATGATCCTCTGGCAAAACGCGCACATGCACACATGAAGGCCGGTTCGTTAACCGGCCTTTCTATTGGGTACGTCCTGAAGGACTGGGAATACGACCAGACGAAAGAAGCCTTTCTGCTGAAAGAAATCGACCTCTGGGAAGTCAGTCTGGTGACGTTTCCGTCTAACGACGAGGCGCGGATCAGCGACGTCAAGAACGCGCTGGCCCGCGGGGAAATCCCCGAACAGAAAAAAATCGAAAGAGTCCTGCGTGATGTCGGACTCTCCCGTACCCAGGCCAAAGCATTCATGGCCGGGGGCTATGGCGCACTGTCCCTGCGCGACGCTGAGGATGTGGGCTCTGCACTGAATGCACTGAAAAATCTGAACTTCTAATCAGGAGAAATACGATGGCGGTTGATATTAAAGATGTCGAACAGGTCGCGCAGGAGCTGCAGCAGAAGTTTGACGACTTCAAAGCAAAGAACGACAAGCGCGTGGATGCGATTGAGCAGGAAAAAGGCAAACTTGCCGGGCAGGTGGAAACCCTGAACGGGAAACTCAGCGAGCTGGAAAACCTCAAAAGCGATCTTGAAAAAGAGCTGCTTGAGCTGAAACGTCCGGCAGGTGGTGCGCAAAATAAACTGGCCACCGAGCATAAAGAGGCGTTTGTGGGCTTCCTGCGTAAAGGCCGTGAAGACGGTCTGCGCGATCTGGAGCGTAAGGCATTGCAGGTGGGCACCGATGAAGACGGTGGCTACGCCGTGCCGGAAGAACTGGATCGCAACATTCTTAACCTGCTGAAAGATGAAGTGGTGATGCGTCAGGAAGCCACGGTGATCACCGTTGGTGGTTCCGACTACAAAAAACTGGTGAATCTGGGCGGCACGGCTTCCGGATGGGTTGGCGAGACTGACGCGCGCTCCCAGACTGCCACCTCAAAACTGGGGCTGATTGAACCTTTCATGGGGGAAATCTACGGTAACCCGCAGGCCACCCAGAAAATGCTGGATGATGCCTTTTTCAACGTGGAGGCCTGGATCAACAGCGAGCTGGCAACCGAATTTGCCGAACAGGAAGAAATTGCCTTTACCACCGGCGATGGTACCAAGAAGCCGAAAGGGTTCCTGGCGTATGAATCCACGGATGAAACCGATAAGGTCCGGGCGTTCGGCAAACTTCAGCATATTGTATCCGGCGACGCGACTGCGGTGACCGCAGACGCCATTATCAAACTGATTTACACGCTGCGAAAGGCACACCGCACTGGCGCGAAGTTCATGATGAACAACAACAGCCTGTTTGCCATCCGTCTGCTGAAAGACACAGAGGGTAACTATCTGTGGCGTCCGGGGCTGGAACTGGGGCAGCCGTCCTCTCTGGCGGGTTACGGTATCGCTGAAAACGAACAGATGCCGGATATCGCCGCTGATGCGAAAGCCATTGCATTTGGTAACTTCAAACGGGGTTACACCATCGTTGACCGTATCGGCACCCGCATTCTGCGTGACCCGTACACCAATAAACCGTTTGTCGGTTTTTATACCACCAAACGCACCGGCGGCATGCTGGTCGATTCGCAGGCCATCAAACTGCTGAAGATTGCAGTGGCGTAATCACTCAGGGGCGCGGAACCGCGCCCCTGTTCTGATGGGTGAAGAATCATGATCCTGAAACAAGATCTGAAATGGTCACCGGACGGTATGCGTGTTGAGGTCATTCGGGCCGGTGAGTATGACGACGGGGCGCTTCCTGCCCGGGGGCAGGAGGTTGCACTTCAGGCCGGGTTAGCAGAGCGCGGAACCAGTGCAAAAAGCAGTAAAGCGACAAAAGAGAAAAAAGCCACGACCAGTAAAGAGGGCTGAGTATGCTTCTGACAATGGAAGAGATTAAAGCCCAACTCCGGCTGGATGAGGATTTCGATACTGATGACCGCCATCTGCAACTGCTGGCATGTGCGGCACAAAAGCGGACGGAAACGTATCTGAACCGGAAGCTCTATGCACCGGATGAAACCATTCCGGACAGCGATCCGGACGGGCTGCACCTGCCGGATGATATTCGTCTGGGGATGCTGATGCTTATCAGCCATTTTTACGAAAACCGCTCGTCGGTTACGGAAGTGGAGAAACTCGACATGCCGCAGAGTTTTGGCTGGCTTGTCGGCCCGTACAGGTACTTTCCGCAATGAAAATTCGTCAGGCGCAGACCAGCGCAACCTACATTCTGCCGGACCCCGGTGAACTGAATAAACGCGTCCTGATCCGCCTGCGGGTGGATATGCCCGCGGATAACTTTGGCGTGGAGCCTCAATACCCGGTTACGTTCCGGACATGGGCGAAGGTTATCCAGACCAGTGCCACCACCTGGCAGGAAACCGCGCAGACCGGGGACGCCATCACCCATTACATCACCATTCGTTACCGCCGGGGGATCACCGCTGATTATGAGGTGGTCTGCGGTGACAGTGTGTACCGGGTGAAACGTCAGCGCGATCTGAACGGGGCGCGGCGCTTTCTGCTGCTGGAGTGTACGGAGCTGGGCGAATGTAGGCAGAGTCACGGAGGCAACAATGACGACTTCCTTTTTGCACGTTGATTTTCAGCAGCCCGCGGAGATGCGCTTTAACCGCGCCCGTGTCCGGCGGGCGTTTGTCACGATTGGTCAGCGTCATATGCGTGATGCCCGTCGGCTGGTGATGCGCCGTGCGCGGTCGGCACCGGGTGAAAACCCCGGTTATCAGACCGGACGCCTGGCTCGTTCGATTGGTTACATGGTACCCAGAGCCAGTAAACATCGCCCTGGTTTTATGGCACGTATAGCCCCTAACCAGCGTAATGGAGAGGGAAACCGCCGTATCACCGGTGATTTTTATCCGGCTTTTTTGTTCTATGGCGTGAGGCGAGGGGCAAAGCGTCGTCGCAGCCATCATCGTGGTGCATCCGGTGGCAGCGGCTGGCGACTGGCTCCACGTAATAACTTCATGGTGGAAACGCTTGAAAAGAACCGCAGTTGGACACGCTATTTTCTGGCGCGGGAATTGCGTAAATCACTGAAGCCGGAGCGACGACACAGATGAAACTGACGCCTGTTATTGCTGCGCTGCGTGCCCGCTGCCCGTATTTTGAAAACCGGGTGGCAGGCGCGGCACAGTTCAAAAATCTGCCGGAGGTCGGAAAGCTGAGACTCCCGGCGGCGTATGTGGTACCGGGGGATGATTCTCCGGGAGAAAACAAAAGCCAGACCGACTACTGGCAGGAGCTGAAAGAGGGCTTCTCCGTGGTTGTCATACTGAGTAACGGGCGTGATGAGCGCGGTCAGTTTGCCTCGTATGATGTGGTGGACGATGTCCGGCAGATGCTCTTTAAGGCCCTGCTGGGCTGGAACCCGGAAGCGTGCGGTAACCCGATTACCTATGACGGCGGCACGCTGCTGGATCTGAATCGTCATGAGCTGATTTATCAGTTCGATTTTTCGGTCATCAGCGAGCTGACTGAAGACGATACCCGCCAGCAGGATGATCTGAACAGTCTGGATGAACTGCAAACGCTGGCGATTGATGTTGATTATCTCGAGCCCGGTAACGGGCCTGACGGCGATATCGAACATCACACCGAAATAACCCTTCCTTCCTGAGGATCCTCATGTTTGTCAAACCTGTTAAAGGGCGGTCAGTTCCTGACCCTGCCCGCGGCGACCTTTTGCCCGCCGAAGGGCGAAATGTTGACGAGAACAACTACTGGCTGCGCCGTGAAGCAGCGGGTGATATCCGGCGCGTGAATAAAAAGGTGAACACCGATGACGATAAGCTTTAACACCATTCCGTCGAATACGCTGGTTCCGCTGTTTTATGCGGAAATGGATAACCAGGCGGCGAATACTGCACAGGACAGCGGAGCATCGCTGCTGATTGGTCATGCCAATAACGGTGCAGAGATTGTTGCCAACAGTCTGGTACTGATGCCGTCGGCAGACTATGCACGCCAGATTTGTGGTGCGGGAAGTCAGCTGGCGCGTATGGTCGAGGCTTATCGCCAGACCGACCCGTTTGGCGAGCTGTATGTGATTGCCGTTCCTGAATCCACAGGCGCGGCGGCAACGGTTACGCTGACGGTGACCGGGGCGGCAACCGAAACCGGCACGGTGAATGTCTATGTGGGACGTACCCGCGTGCAGGCTCCGGTGACCAACGGCGATAACGTCACGACGATTGCCAGCAGTATCCAGGATGCCATCAATGCCGTTCCGGCCCTGCCGTTTACGGCTTCATCTTCGGCAGGCGTGGTCACACTGACCGCGCGTCATAAGGGGCTTTGCGGGAATGAAATTCCTGTCAGCCTCAATTACTACGGCTTTGGTGGGGGCGAAGTGCTGCCAGCGGGCGTACAGATTGCCGTGGCGACGGGGACCGCCGGAACGGGCTCTCCTGTTCTCACCGGCGCGGTGGCTGCAATGGCGGATGAGCCGTTTGATTATATCGGCCTGCCGTTCAACGACACGGCCTCCGTTAACACGCTGGTGACCGAGATGAACGATACCAGCGGTCGCTGGAGCTATGCGCATCAGCTGTATGGTCATGTGTATACGGCAAAGATCGGCACGCTGTCAGAACTGGTGACCGCAGGTGACCAGTTTAACCAGCAGCACATTACCCTGGCGGGGTACGAAAAAGAGACCCAGACGCCTGCCGACGAACTGGCGGCAAGCCGTACCGCCCGCGCAGCGGTGTTTATTCGCAACGATCCGGCACGTCCCACGCAGACCGGTGAGCTGGTGGGTATGCTGCCTGCGCCGAAGGGGAAACGGTTCACGATGACCGAACAACAGACCCTGCTGTCTCATGGCGTGGCAACGGCGTATGTCGAAAGCGGGGTACTGCGCATTCAGCGTGATGTCACCACGTACAGGAAAAACGCTTACGGGGTTGCGGATAACAGCTACCTAGACAGTGAGACTCTGCATACCAGCGCGTATGTACTGCGCAAACTGAAATCTGTCATTACCAGTAAGTACGGGCGTCACAAGCTTGCCAGTGACGGTACCCGCTTTGGTCCCGGTCAGGCGATTGTCACCCCGGCGGTGATCAAAGGGGAACTGCTGGCAACCTACCGTCAGCTTGAGCGTGCGGGGATCGTGGAAAACTACGAACTGTTTAAGCAGTACCTGGTTGTGGAGCGTGATGCCAGCGATCCGAACCGCCTGAACACGCTGTTCCCGCCTGACTATGTTAACCAGTTGCGTGTCTTTGCCGTGGTTAACCAGTTCCGTCTTCAGTATTCAGAGGAGTCCGCATAATGGCCCGTATCGGGGGAACCTGTTATTTCAAAATTGACGGTCAGCAGCTATCGCTGACCGGCGGCATTGAGGTGCCCATGAACAGGACGGTCAATGATGACATCATCGGCCTGGACGGTTCAGTGGACCGCAAGGAAACTCACCGTGCGCCTTATGTCAAAGGGACTTTCAAGGTGCCGAAGAATTTTCCGGTGAGCAAAATCACCTCGTCTGATGAGATGACCATCACTGCCGAGCTGGCGAACGGTCAGGTCTATGTACTGTCGTCTGCCTGGCTGCACGGCGAAGCGAACCATAATGCCGAAGAAGGCACGGTCGATCTTGAGTTCCACGGTGAAGAAGGGGATTACCAGTAATGAAAGAGCTTGAGTTAAAGAAACCGATTACCGCTCATGGCGAGACACTCTCCGTACTGGAGTTTGATGAGCCCACCGGGAAAGATGTCCGCGAGCTGGGGTATCCCTACCAGATGAATCAGGATGAGTCCGTCAGACTTCTGGCGCATGTGGTGTCGAAATACATTGTGCGGCTGGCGAAAGTGCCGCAAAGCTCTGTCGACCAGATGTCTCCGGCAGACCTGAATGCAGCGGCGTGGCTTGTGGCTGGTTTTTTCCTCCAGGCCTGACGGCTGAATACCTCACTGATCGCTTCTTTGACTGCGCCAGCTACTGGCGCATTAATCCCTTCGAATTGCTGAATATGCCGATCAGTGAAATTCCCTTGCTGGTCAGTCAGGCAAACAGGATAGAGCAGGAGAAACGCACACATGGCTGAATTTGAGCTTAAGGCGTTGATCACCGGTGTCGACAGGCTTTCTCCCGCGCTGTCGAAAATGCAAAAGAAAATCCGGGGATTTAAACGCCAGGCGGAAGAAGCGTCACAGGGTGGGCTGGCGCTTGGTGGAGGACTGGCAGCGGGGCTGACGCTTTCCCTGAAATCTTATGCCGATCAGGAAAACGCCGCTACCGGGCTGAAAGTCGCCATGATGGATGCGAACGGCGAGGTTGGAAAGAGCTTTCAGGACATCAATAAACTGGCTATTGGCCTGGGTAACCAGCTACCCGGTACAACGGCTGATTTCCAGAACATGATGCAGATGCTGGTGCGTCAGGGGATCCCGGCAGAAAACATTCTGGGTGGTGTGGGTAAAGCGACAGCTTATCTTGCGGTACAACTGAAAAAAACACCGGAAGCGGCTGCTGAGTTTGCTGCAAAGATGCAGGATGCTACCGGAACGGCGTCAGAAGACATGATGGGGCTGTTCGACACTATCCAGAAGGCGTTTTATCTGGGCGTTGACGATACCAACATGTTGTCCTTCTTCACTAAAACCAGTTCTGTTCTGAAGATGGTGAACAAGGACGGTCTTCAGGCTGCACAGAGCCTTGCCCCCATCAGCGTCATGATGGATCAGATGGGGATGAACGGGGAGTCGGCAGGTAATGCCCTGCGAAAAGTTATCCAGTCCGGATTAAGTGTTAAGAAAATCAGGGACGTCAATAAAGTCATGGCCCGCCAGAAACTCGGGGTACAGCTCGATTTTACTGACGGCAAAGGAAGTTTTGGCGGTCTTGATAACATGTTCAGGCAACTGGCAAAGTTGCGAAAACTGACCGACGTTAAGCGAACAGGCGTACTTAAGGCAATATTTGGTGATGATGCCGAAACCCTTCAGGTGGTCAATGCCCTGATCGATAAAGGAAAGGATGGCTACGATCAGATCCAGCAGAAGATGAATAAACAGGCCAGCCTGAATAAACGTGTTCAGGCTCAGCTTGGTACGCTGTCCAACCTGTGGGAGGCAATGACGGGGACCGCAACTAACGGTCTTGCAGCTATTGGCGGCGCATTTTCTGGTGACGCTAAGAACATCACGCAGTGGCTGGGGGAGTTGGGGGAGAAATTCACGAAGTTTGCGGATGAAAATCCCCGGGTTATTCGCGGTGTCGTCGGGCTTGCTGCCGGTCTTGCGATTCTGAAACTGGGATTGATGGGCGTGGGCAGTGCCATCAGCATTGTCAGCAGGATCATGTCGATGACGCCGATTGGCATGATTGCGACGGCGATAGCCCTGGCTGCGGGATTAATTATCACTAACTGGGATGTTGTCGGACCTTATTTCAAGAAGCTCTGGGAAACCATTGGTCCTTATTTTGAGGCTGGCTGGGAACTCCTTAAGAAAGTTTTTGCCTGGTCGCCGCTGGGGATGGTGATCAATAACTGGGGGCCGGTTGTTAAGTGGTTTCAGGATATGTGGGACAAGCTGAAGCCAATTATTGAGTGGTTTACCGACAGTTCCGGTGACACGGTCGATGCCATTAACTCTGCGCAGTGGGGCGCGGGTGCTTATGATGCTTATGGGACGGGAATACCGGCGCGGGGATACACACCTTATCCGGCGGTAGATCTGGCTCAGTCAAACAACGCCTCCGATGCCACAGGCCCGAATCCCTTCATGATTAACAAAGCTTCTGCGCCAAAAGTTGATGGTGAGATCAAGGTCTCTTTTGTGAATTCGCCTCCGGGTATGCGGGTTATGGAAACGCGAACCAGCGGTTTTGATGTCAGCCATGATGTTGGCTATACGCGCTTTGGCAGGTAATGAAAAATTAATCTGTTAATGAGTCCCACTTCGGTGGGCTTTTTTATATCCGGAGTTTATATGACGTGGAAAGACAGGCTTCAGGATGCGTCATTTCGAGGTGTGCCGTTTAAGGTTGAAGAAGAAAGTGCGGGAACCGGCCGTCGTGTGGAAACACACGAATATCCGAACCGCGACAAACCCTATACCGAAGATCTGGGAAAAGTCACTTTCCGCCCGTCCATCACAGCTTATGTGGTGGGAGATGACTGCTTTGACCAGCGCGATCGCCTGATTGAAGCGCTGAATAAACCCGGTCCCGGCACGCTTGTCCACCCGACATATGGTGAGCTGAAAGTCTGTGTTGACGGGGAAGTTCGGGTCAGCACATCGAAAAGTGAAGGGCGTATTGTCCGCTTTGACCTGAAGTTTGTCGAAGCGGGAGAACTCTCTTACCCCACATCAGGTGCGGCGACGGCGCAGACGCTGATGTCATCCTGTTCTGCACTGGATGACTGCATCAGTGAAAGTTTCAGTGGTTTCAGTATCGATGGCGTGGCAGATTTTGTGCAGAACGACGTCGTCGGTAATGCCGGCACAATGCTTGGGTATGTTTCTGATGCGATGAAAGTGGTGGATTCTGCCGTATCGGATGCCGCCAGGCTGTTGCAGGGGGATATCTCGGTACTTCTGCCGCCGCCATCGTCAGGCAAAAATTTCGTTGAACAGGTGCAGAAAATGTGGCGTACCGGGAAACGCCTTTATGGTAACGCCAGCGACCTGGTCACCATGATCAAAACGCTTTCCGGTGTCAGCCTCGGCAGCGATCTGCAACCGCGCGGCGTCTGGAAAACGGACAGTAAAACCACCGCTACGGCGACGCAGCAGCGTAACGTGGTTGCCAGCATCCTTCGTACGACCGCAATCAGCGAAGCGGCGTATGCCGTCACCCGATTGCCTGCGCCAACAACTTCCGCGGTGATGCAGAATGCCGCAGTGGGGCAGGCAACAACACCCGCGCAGAGCACTGGCTGGCCTTCCGTCACGCATCCGGCACTGAACAATGCACCGGCGGTGAAAAGCACGGTTGACCTGCCGACGTGGGAAGAACTGACTGACATTCGCTACACACTGAATACGGCAATTGATAAGGAGTTGTCCCGCACAACCAGTGATGCGCTGTTTCTGGCGCTGCGCCGGGTGAAAGCAGATCTGAATGCGGATATCAACACGCGCCTTGAACAGTCTGCACGGATCATTCAGCGCACGCCGGATGAGGTTTTACCCGCGCTGGTGCTGGCGGCGACCTGGTTTGATAACGCGGCGCGTGACGCGGACATTATCCGGCGTAATGCCATTACGCATCCCGGCTTTGTGCCGGTGATCCCTCTGAAGGTGCCAGTGCAATGAACGATAACGTCACGCTACGGGTAAATGGCCGGGAGTGGAATGGCTGGACATCGGTGCGCATCGGTGCCGGTATTGAACGGCTGGCGCGGGATTTCAGCGTGGAGATCACCCGCCAGTGGCCGGGAGATGAGGGTATCACCACGCTTCAGCCGCGCATTAAAAATGGTTCAAAAGTGGAAGTGCTGATTGGTGATGAGCTGGTGATCACCGGCTGGGTGGAGGCGACCCCCGTTCGTTACGATGCCCGTTCGGTCAGCACCGGTATTGCCGGACGTAGTCTGACTGCTGACCTGATTGACTGTGCAGCCGAACCGACACAGTTTAACGGACGATCGCTGGTACAGATTGCGCAGGCGCTTGCTGCGCCTTTCGGCATTGAGGTGGTGAACAGCGATGCGCCGTCGGGTGTTATTCCGGATGTCCAGCCTGATCACGGTGAAACGGTGATCGAGGTGATCAACAAAATACTCGGTCAGCAGCAGGCGCTGGCTTATGACGACCCGCACGGCAGGCTGGTGATTGGTGGTATTGGCTCAACGCGGGCACATACCGCGCTGGTACTTGGGGAAAACATCCTTTCCTGTGATACGGAGAAGAGTATCCGGGAGCGGTTTTCAGTTTACCAGGTGGCGGGGCAGCGTGCCGGAAACGACGATGATTTCGGTGAGGCCACCACCACCGCGCTGCGGGCCCGCACAGAGGATGCATTTATTGCCCGTTACCGTCCGATGTATATCAGGCAGACAGGGCAGGCTACGGGGGCAGGCTGTATTGCGCGTGCTGACTTTGAAGCCCGACAACGGGCGGCGCGGACGGATGAAACCACCTATGTGGTGCAGGGCTGGCGACAGGGTAACGGTACGCTGTGGCAGCCCAACCAGCGGGTGATTGTCTTCGATCCGGTCTGTGGTTTCGACAATACCGAACTGCTTGTCTCGGAAGTCACGTTTACTCAGGACCAGAATGGCACCCTGACGGAAATCCGTGTCGGCCCACCTGATGCTTATCTGCCTGAACCCGAAGCCCCCGGCGCGCGGAAAAAGAAAAAAGCCAGAGTACAGGAGGACCCGTTCTGATGAAGGCGATTGAAACCATACAGCGACAACTCCTCGGCCTGATTGGGCGGGCGGTGGTGAAAAGCATCAGTGCCGCCACGAAATGTCAGACCGTGGATGTATCCCTGATTGCCGGTGAACCCAAAGCCGGGGTTGAACATCTTGAACCCTACGGTTTTACCGCAAGGGCAAACAGCGGTGCGGAAGCGGTGGTGTTGTTTCCGGATGGTGACCGTTCTCATGCGGTGGTTGTTACGGTGTCGGACCGGCGCTACCGCCTGAAAGGGCTGCAGACGGGTGAGGTGGCTGTCTATGACGATCAGGGGCAGTCCGTGACGCTGACCCGGGAGGGGATCGTGGTGGACGGTGCAGGTAAAACGATCACGTTTCGCAATTCACCTAAAGCACGTTTTGAAATGGACCTGGAAGTGACAGGACAGGTGAAAGACCTGTGCGACTCCAGCGGCACCACCATGTCAGCGATGCGGCTTGCCTATAACGGGCATCGTCACAGAGAGAACGGTCAGGGCAGTAACACCGACAAACCTGATAAAGCGATGGAGGCATGATGGAACTGTGGCTGACGGTGAACGGTAAACGCACCTGCGCCAGCGCACCGCTGGATCCGCTGACCCGCGCCGTGGTGATTTCCCTGTTTACCTGGCGGCGGGCGGAGCCTGATGACAACGCCGACGTCCCGATGGGATGGTGGGGGGATACCTGGCCTGCGGTACAGAATGACCGTTACGGCTCCCGACTGTGGCTGCTTCAGCGCAGCAAACTGACCAATCAGCTGGTGCTGACGGTAAGGGGGTATATCCGCGAATGCCTGCAATGGATGATTGATGACGGCGTGGTGTCCCGTATTGATCTGGATATCCGCCGCACCGGGATTAATGAACTGGGTAACAGTATCACTCTCTGGCGTCGTGACGGACCGGTAATGATTTCTTTTGATGATCTGTGGAGTGCGATAACGCATGGCGGACAGTGAATTTCAGCGCCCGACGCTGGCTGAAAATATCAGTATGCTCCGTAACGATTTATTCGCCAGGCTGGACGTCAGCGACACGCTCCGGCGCATGGATGAAGACGTGCGGGCAAAGGTGTATGCGGCGGCGCTGCATACGGTTTACGGGTACATCGATTATCTGGCAATGAACATGCTGCCTGACCTGTGCGATGAGTCCTGGCTGGCGCGACATGCTGCGATGAAACGGTGTCCGCGCAAGGGGGCCACGGCTGCCAGCGGGTATATGCGCTGGGAAGGTGTCAGCGATGGCCTGAAGGTGACCGCCGGGAGTGTTATTCAGCGCGATGACCTGGTTCAGTATACTGCAACTGCCGATGCAACCAGCTCCGGTGGTGTCCTGCGCGTGCCGATCGCCTGCTCAAATGCAGGCGCGGTCGGTAACGCTGACGACGGTACGGCATTAATCCTGGTCACGCCGGTGAATGGTCTGCCGTCTTCCGGTGTGGCTGACACCCTGACAGGCGGATTTGATACTGAAGAGCTGGAAACGTGGCGCGCCCGCGTCATTGAGCGGTATTACTGGACGCCGCAGGGCGGGGCTGACGGGGACTATGTCGTATGGGCTAAAGAAGTGCCCGGCATTACCCGCGCATGGACATACCGTCACTGGATGGGAACGGGAACTGTCGGTGTGATGATTGCCAGCAGTGACCTGATTAATCCCATTCCGGAAGAATCAACGGAAACGGCGGCAAGACAACATATCGGGCCACTGGCCCCGGTGGCAGGCTCTGATTTGTATGTGTTCAGGCCGGTGGCACATACGGTGGATTTTCATATCCGCGTGACGCCGGACACACCGGAAATACGGGCTGCCATCACCGCGGAGTTGCGTTCGTTCCTGCTGCGTGATGGTTATCCGCAGGGAGAACTGAAGGTATCGCGTATCAGTGAGGCGATTTCCGGTGCGAACGGGGAATACAGCCATCAGTTGCTTGCACCGGCAGACAATATCTCCATTGCAAAAAATGAACTGGCGGTACTGGGGACGATTTCATGGACGTGACAAACGATGATTACATCCGTCTGTTGTCGGCACTGTTGCCCCCCGGTCCGGCGTGGTCAGCCAGCGATCCGGCGATTGCCGGTGCGGCACCGTCATTAAGCCGCGTTCATCAGCGTGCGGATGCCCTGATGCGGGAGCTGGATCCGCGCACCACCACTGAACTGATAAACCGCTGGGAGCGTCTGTGCGGTCTGCCGGATGAATGTATTCCCGCAGGGACACAGACCCTTCGCCAGCGTCAGCAACGGCTGGATGCGAAGGTTAACCTGGCGGGCGGCATCAACGAGAATTTTTATCTTGCACAGCTTGCTGCCCTGGGCAGACCAGACGCTACCATCACGCGATACGACAAAAGCACGTTCACCTGCTCATCGGCCTGTACTGACGCGGTGAATGCGCCGGAATGGCGGTATTACTGGCAGGTCAACATGCCAGCCGCCACAAACACCACCTGGATGACATGTGGCGATCCCTGTGATTCCGCGCTGCGTATCTGGGGCGACACCGTTGTCGAATGTGTGCTTAACAAACTCTGCCCGTCGCATACCTACGTAATTTTTAAATATCCGGAGTAATCCATGCATCGTATAGACACGAAAACCGCGCAGAAGGATAAGTTCGGCGCGGGTAAGAACGGTTTTACCCGTGGTAACCCCCAGACTGGCACACCTGCCACCGATCTGGATGATGACTACTTTGATATGTTGCAGGAGGAGCTTTGCAGCGTGGTGGAGGCATCCGGTGCCAGCCTGGAGAAGGGGCGGCACGATCAGTTGCTTACCGCACTTCGCGCGCTGCTGTTAAGCCGCAAGAATCCGTTTGGCGATATCAAATCGGATGGCACTGTGCAAACGGCTCTCGAAAACCTTGGTTTGGGAGAAGCCACATTTGGCGCTCAAAATTGCGCTGTATTTGATAATGCAGGCGTCAGCACCTGGAATGTTCCTGACATAGTGAAAAAGGGCCGACGCGTCAGGGTGAAGGTTATCGGCGGTGGCGGGTCTGGCGGTTACCCGTCGATAAGCTCAACGAACGCTGCCGGTGGCGGCGGCGGTGGCGGCGGTGGTGTGAGCGAGTCCGTCATTGACTTAACAGGTATTGACACCGTCACAATCACTGTAGGCAGTGGTGGAAACGGTCAAAATACGTCAGCAAGAAACGGAAATCCTGGTGGCACCAGTAGTTTTGGCACATATCTCTCGGCAACAGGCGGATATGGTGGAGGTCAGATATCCGGAGGAGTGGGGGGAGAAGGTGTGGGGGGGCAGATAAATACGTCTCTTGGCCCAGGCTCTCCTGGTGCATCAATGATAGCAGGCACTGATTCGGCTGTCGGAGGTAGTGGCGGTGGTCCTGGCGGGCATGGACAGGTTTTAGATTCGGCGGGGAATGTTGGCAGTAATGCAAAAGGTCCTGGCGGTGGTGGCGCTGGGTTGGCAACGAAAAAGACTGGCGGAGTTACTGGTGCTGGTCATAGCGGGATTGTAATTATTTATTGGTGAGGTATAAATTATGTGGGCACGAATTGAAAACAACGTGGTAATGGAGTTAACTGATATAGACCCAACGGGTAGATATCATGACTCGTTAATCTGGGTTGAATGCCCTCCTGACACTCAGCGTGGCTATATATACAATAGCGGCGAATTTACGCCTCCACCGGAGGTGGCAGCCAGTTGATATCGAAGGCATTCAGAATGTTATGCCACGTTAAAAATTCTGCAGATTCATCACATTATTCAGTCATTCTTCAAAGTAAATGGCTAATTACGACAATGTTAAATTTCAGCTTTGAAGTGCCATTGGCTATCTTTCTTGCATATTCATCAGTAAGTAGCTTCAATAGACTGCCTTCACATTCTGGAAGGCATATTTTGCTTTGGTCATCTTTCTGAATTTCCAGACACCTGACTCGATAGTGTCGAGATACTATCTTTACTCGTGAGAGTTAGGTTGGACCAGATTGCTTTATCGAAACTAAAGGATTGAGACAAGTGTCATTCTTTTTTAAGTCTTTTACCTGAATGACACTAAATCTTTAATACTACTGATAATTTCCTTTAGATATTCTTGTCGAGTGGTTATCTAAATGTTTTGATATACTTGAGATAATATCTGTGTCTGAAGTTGAACAATACATCTCCCGGGTAAATATTACCATTGCTCTCAACGAGTCCTTTGTTTTCTTTCGAGGTGAAAGATATCGTTCTTTTTATTTTTAACTCATTAAATTTCATTACATCCATGTAACTTCCATCTCTATCACACATTTTAAAAACAACTCTATCAAGGCCATGTGATGATATAAAAGATTGAAGTCTTTTTATTCTTCTATTCCATTTATCCATGGCTTCTGCCCTTGAGTTATAATGCATAAAGTATATTT
>ERZ786681.97-NODE-97-length-18390-cov-4.534824_pt1 | contig 18390 bp, 17 predicted proteins | sample MGYA00511013_ERZ786681 | MGnify/ENA primary metagenome ERZ786681 (study PRJEB29978, sample SAMEA3491297) | human gut metagenome | biome: ENVO:mammalia-associated habitat; material: ENVO:feces | place: Bangladesh | collected 2010-04-07 ...
GTACTGGTGATGGAACGATGAATTTGCAAGCTGGCATTTAACAAGCCAGCTCTAAAAGAAGGGAAATAAGAATACTCAAAAACTAACAGCCACGGTCATCATGATGTGGCTGTCAATGAAACTATAACCCAGGCGCTTTCCATAACGACGTCGTCAGCCCGTGATCAACCAGCCCCAGCTGATCCTGATAAACTGCCTGCCACTTATCGCGTGAATCCTGATAAAGTTCATGCTTTTCCGGGTCTGGTGTGTGCGTCCGTTCCCAGCGAACCAGGCGTTCTCCGGTTTCTGCCATTGATGAAAAAATTCCGGCACCGACGCCAGCTGCAATGGCACATCCTAATGCGGTGGCTTCTTTGACCACCGGAATATTGACGGGTAATCCCGAGACATCAGCGAGAATTTGACTCCATAATTTCCCTTTTGAACCTCCGCCTGCAAAGACTAACGATGAAGGATGAATATTCGAGAAATCAGCGATTTGCTGCAAGTTACACGCTGATACAATCGCCGCATTTTCTTCCAGCGCACGGAACAACGTCGCTTTGTTACATTTATCCGGATCAATAGACAAATTAATAAAGGAAGGCGCAGCGTGATACCAGGTTTTAAAGCGCATTCTGTCGGAGAATATCGGCATTACGCCCCACGACCCAGGCGGCACCCGACTGGCCATCTCTTCCAGCAGCGTATAGGTGTCGATGCCTAAACGTTCGGCAATCAGTTTTTCTTCGGCACAGAAAGCATCGCGGAACCAGCGCATGGTGAGTCCGGTAAAAAAGCTTATAGATTCAGCTTGTACCATGCCAGGAATTACATGGGGATTAACGCGCACGTTCATTTATGGGTCTGTCACCGGCGCGGCTAAGTTTACAACTTGCTGCCAGAATGTGCCGCCAAGAACAGCGGTTTGTGCCGGACGCACAACGCCTAACCCCAGGCAACCAAGTTGCACGTCGCCTCCTCCAACGACCACCGGAGTGCCCGCCTTCAGACCGCAGAGTTCCGCCGCTTGTGAACTTACCACGCCCAGCAATGTGCCGGTTTCTTTGACAGGAGAAAGAATATCGGCCCGCAGTCCGGCCATATCCAGCAATGCAGGTTTCCAGTCACGGGTGGTTAGATCAAGAAGTCCCGTGGTGCCAGCGTTAGAGGGATCCACCGCCAGTTCGCCGCTGAGCATATAGGCCAGCCAGTCGCTGATCATGGTGATGGTCGACGCCTGTCGGTAGATATCAGAACGATGGTGCGCCAGCCAAAGTAATCTGGGAATAGCGCTTAAAGCCAGCGTTTGTCCGGTGGCGCGATAAACTTCGTTTTCAAAGGTATTGCTGTGCAGTTCTTTAAGTTCGCTAACTTCGCGCGCCGCTCTGGCATCCACATTGGCGCAGGCCCAGATCGGTGTTCCTTCATTGTTATATAAAACAATGGCTTCGCGCATCGAACATGCTGAAACGGCAGCGATATACTCAGGGGCTATGCCGGCGTTGTGCAGCGCCTGGCGCATACACTCACACGCCAGTTGCCAGTTTTTGTTGAGATCAAATTCCATAGAACCAGGAACGTCCGGTACTGCCAGATGCCGCCACTCCGCCTGTCCCACTGCTATTTGATTGCCTTCCAGGTCGAATATCACAGCCCGAATACTTCCGGTGCCTGCATCCAGCGCCATCAGGTAGTACTTTGATTCTGAAGGGGTAAAGAGTCGAGCCATTAGATTATCCTCGGCTTATGCGTTCTGTCTGTTCCTCTATACGTTCTCCATCATTCCCGGTAATAAGGTCATGCAAATTTAATTACGTAAAATCGCCGCTGCTGTGTCCTGATCGGTAACCAGTGCGTTGATATAACCGCCTTTCATTGCAGCGGCAATGGCTTCGGCTTTATTTTCTCCCCCTGCCACGCCAACCCGGACGGGTATGGTCTTCAGCGCGCTTAAAGGTAAGCCAATCAGTTCGTTATGTATTTTAATATCCGTGACAACGTCACCTTTTGCATCAAAAAAGTAGCCTAAAATGTCGCCAACAGCCCCTTTTCGACCAATCATTAACTGTTCGCCCTGGCTGATATAGCCGGAGCGAATGATCGTCGCGTCGTCTTGTTGACTCACAGCCCCAATGCCGACAATCGCCACATCCGCTGCTTGCGCGGCTAGCAGAACATCTTTGACGCAATTTTCATTTTTTAGCGTACGGGCAATGTCAGCGGAGGATGCCCGCAACGGAGCCGGAATAATATTCACACTGCACGCCGCGTTAAGCTGCCCGATACCCGTCATATAAGAACCGACTCCACCGGAGAGCGTGACCAGGCGAATTTGCTGTGACGAAATAAAACCACTTAAGCGTTGCAGCGTATTCATGGTTGCCTCGCCAAAACCAATCGCCAGCATCTGTTGTGGTTGAAGTAAACTCATCAACATATGCGCCGCGCCTATCCCTAGTCGCCCGCCGACATCAGCATCCGCAAGCCCTGGGATCACCCGGACATGTTGCAGCGAAAACTGACGACGTAATTGTGTTTCATATTCCAGACAGCCTTCAAAGCGAGAATTAATCTGTACGCGAATAATGCCGGACTGATGCCCTTTCTCCAGTAATCGCGACACTTTCAAACGGGTCAGGCCGAGACGATCGCTGATCTCACTCTGGGTCAGCCCGTCGTGGTAGTAAAACCACGCAATCCGCGCGACCTGTTCTTCTTCACACATTCCCTGTTCTGAAATTACCGAATCGTTGATTGTCATAATTCATTCTTCACTTTGAACATACTTAAATCTTTAATGCAATTGTTCAGTTCTTGCGCATTTATATCTGTGATGACAACCACAGTTTGACTCTACGAGCATGAACAAACGCAACCGTGAAAATCAAAATAGCATAAATTGTGATCTATTCGTCGGAAATATGTGCAATGTCCACCTAAGGTTATGAACAAATTAAAAGCAAAAATACATTTGTTCAAAACTCACCTGCAAAACTGAACGGGGGAAATATGCAAACGAGTGATACCCGCGCGTTACCGCTACTTTGCGCCCGCTCGGTTTATAAACAGTATTCAGGGGTTAATGTCCTGAAAGGCATCGATTTTACGTTGCATCAGGGGGAGGTCCACGCCCTGCTCGGCGGCAATGGGGCCGGTAAATCGACGTTAATGAAGATTATTGCCGGTATTACCCCTGCTGATAGCGGTACGCTGGAGATTGGGGGCAACAACTACACCAGATTAACGCCAGTTCATGCTCATCAGTTGGGCATTTATCTCGTTCCCCAGGAACCGCTGCTTTTTCCAAGCCTGTCGATAAAAGAAAACATTCTGTTTGGGCTGGCAAAAAAACAACTCTCCATACAGAAAATGAATAACTTGCTGGCGGCGCTGGGCTGCCAGTTTGATCTGCATAGTCTGGCAGGATCGCTGGATGTTGCCGATCGCCAAATGGTGGAAATCCTCCGCGGCCTGATGCGCGACTCGCGGATTCTGATCCTCGATGAACCTACAGCCTCGCTTACCCCTGCGGAAACCGAACGTTTGTTTATTCGCTTGCGGGAGCTGCTTGCTACTGGCGTGGGTATTGTTTTTATCTCGCATAAGCTGCCGGAAATTCGCCAGATTGCCGACCGAATTAGCGTGATGCGCGACGGAACCATCGCCTTAAGCGGCAAAACCAGCGAACTGTCTACCGACGACATTATTCAGGCCATTACGCCAGCGCTACGGGAAAAATCGCGCTCTGCCAGCCAAAAATTATGGCTGGAATTACCTGGCAACCGCCCACAACATGCCGCGGGAACGCCGGTGCTGACACTGGAAAATCTGACCGGCGAAGGTTTCAGGAATGTCAGCCTGACGCTCAATGCCGGAGAAATTCTGGGCCTGGCTGGGCTGGTGGGAGCCGGACGCACAGAACTGGCCGAGACGCTCTATGGTCTGCGTACTTTGCGTGGCGGACGCATTATGCTGAATGGTAAAGAGATCAATAAATTATCCACTGGAGAACGTTTACTGCGCGGTCTGGTTTATCTGCCGGAAGATCGCCAGTCATCCGGACTGAATCTCGATGCTTCGCTGGCCTGGAACGTCTGCGCCCTTACTCATAACCTTCGTGGATTCTGGGCGAAAACCGCGAAAGATAATGCCACCCTGGAACGTTATCGTCGGGCGCTGAATATTAAATTTAACCAACCGGAACAAGCTGCACGGACATTATCCGGTGGCAACCAGCAAAAAATCCTGATTGCCAAATGCCTGGAAGCTTCGCCGCAAGTTTTGATTGTCGATGAGCCGACGCGCGGCGTGGATGTCTCGGCGCGTAATGATATCTACCAACTGTTGCGCAGCATCGCCGCACAGAATGTGGCTGTGCTGCTTATCTCCTCTGATCTCGAAGAGATCGAACTGATGGCAGATCGCGTGTATGTGATGCATCAGGGCGAAATTGCCCACTCTGCACTGACCGGGCGCGATATTAATGTCGAGACCATTATGCGCGTTGCCTTCGGCGATAGTCAGCGTCAGGAGGCGTCATGCTGAAATTTATTCAGAACAACCGTGAAATCACGGCACTGCTGGCGGTGGTGCTGCTGTTTGTATTACCCGGTTTTCTCAACCGCCAGTATTTAAGTGTGCAAACGCTGACCATGGTTTATAGCAGCGCGCAAATCCTGATCCTGCTGGCAATGGGCGCGACGCTGGTGATGCTCACGCGCAATATCGATGTTTCGGTAGGTTCGATTACCGGAATGTGCGCAGTGCTGTTGGGAATGTTACTGAACGCGGGGTATTCACTACCTGTTGCTTGTGTCGCGACTTTACTGCTTGGTTTGCTCGCGGGATTTTTCAACGGTGTCCTGGTCGCGTGGCTAAAGATCCCTGCCATTGTCGCCACCCTTGGCACGTTAGGGTTGTACAGAGGCATCATGTTGCTGTGGACTGGCGGTAAATGGATTGAGGGATTACCCGCCGAACTGAAACAACTCTCCGCCCCGCTGCTGTTTGGCGTTTCCGCGATTGGTTGGTTGACGATAATTCTGGTGGCATTTATGGCCTGGCTGCTGGCAAAGACGGCGTTTGGACGCAGTTTTTATGCCACGGGCGATAATTTACAGGGCGCTCGTCAACTGGGCGTTCGTACGGAAGCCATTCGCATTGTGGCATTTTCGTTGAACGGCTGCATGGCGGCACTGGCGGGGATTGTGTTTGCTTCGCAGATTGGTTTTATCCCCAACCAGACCGGTACCGGGCTGGAGATGAAAGCAATTGCAGCCTGCGTGCTGGGCGGCATTAGTTTGTTCGGCGGTTCCGGCGCGATCATCGGTGCGGTACTCGGCGCATGGTTCCTGACGCAGATCGATAGTGTACTGGTGCTGTTGCGCATTCCGGCATGGTGGAATGATTTTATCGCGGGCCTGGTTCTGCTGGCGGTGCTGGTGTTTGATGGACGCCTGCGTTGTGCGCTGGAACGTAATCTGCGGCGGCAAAAATATGCCCGCTTTATGATGCCACCGCCATCCGTTAAACCCGCTTCGTCAGGTAAAAAACGGGAGGCCGCGTAATGCGTATTCGCTACGGTTGGGAACTGGCTCTTGCCGCACTGCTCGTTATTGAGATTGTTGCATTTGGTGCAATTAACCCGCGGATGTTAGATCTCAATATGTTGCTGTTCAGCACCAGTGACTTTATCTGCATTGGCATTGTCGCCCTACCGCTGACAATGGTGATTGTCAGTGGTGGGATCGATATTTCGTTTGGTTCGACCATCGGCCTCTGCGCCATTGCATTGGGCGTATTGTTTCAAAGTGGTGTGCCGATGCCGCTGGCGATTCTCCTGACCTTACTGCTCGGCGCATTGTGCGGGCTGATCAACGCCGGATTAATTATCTATACCAAAGTTAACCCGCTGGTGATTACGCTTGGCACGCTGTATCTGTTTGCCGGAAGTGCCCTGCTGCTTTCCGGGATGGCCGGAGCGACGGGGTACGAAGGTATTGGTGGATTCCCGATGGCGTTTACAGATTTCGCTAACCTGGATGTACTGGGACTCCCCGTTCCGCTGATTATCTTCCTGATATGTCTCCTCGTTTTCTGGCTCTGGCTGCATAAAACCCATGCCGGACGTAACGTGTTTTTAATTGGGCAAAGCCCGCGTGTGGCGGTTTATAGCGCGATTCCAGTTAACCGCACCTTGTGTGCGCTCTATGCCATGACGGGGCTGGCGTCTGCGGTCGCCGCTGTGCAGCTGGTATCGTATTTTGGTTCAGCACGTTCCGATCTCGGTGCATCGTTTCTGATGCCCGCCATCACCGCCGTAGTGCTCGGCGGTGCCAATATTTATGGTGGTTCCGGTTCCATTATCGGCACCGCCATTGCGGTTTTATTAGTGGGATATTTGCAACAAGGTTTGCAAATGGCAGGAGTGCCAAATCAGGTGTCCAGCGCCCTTTCCGGTGCGCTACTTATCGTCGTTGTCGTAGGTCGTTCCGTTAGCCTGCATCGCCAGCAAATTAAAGAGTGTCTGGCGCGTCGGGCCAATAACCCATTGCCATAAAGGATATCTTCATGACACTTCATCGCTTTAAGAAAATCGCCTTACTTAGCGCGCTTGGCATTGCCGCAATCTCTATGAATGTGCAGGCCGCAGAGCGTATTGCATTTATTCCCAAACTGGTTGGCGTGGGATTTTTTACCAGCGGTGGCAACGGCGCAGAACAAGCGGGTAAAGAGCTGGGCGTTGATGTGACCTACGACGGGCCGACAGAACCCAGTGTTTCTGGTCAGGTACAGTTGATTAATAACTTCGTCAATCAGGGCTATAACGCCATTATCGTTTCTGCGGTTTCGCCTGATGGCTTGTGTCCGGCACTGAAACGCGCCATGCAACGTGGTGTGAGAGTGCTGACCTGGGACTCTGATACTAAACCGGAGTGCCGCTCTTACTACATTAATCAGGGAACGCCCGCCCAGTTGGGAGGTATGTTGGTGGATATGGCGGCGCGTCAGGTGAATAAAGACAAAGCCAAAGTCGCGTTTTTCTACTCAAGCCCCACCGTTACGGACCAAAACCAGTGGGTGAAAGAAGCGAAAGCGAAAATCGCCAAAGAGCATCCAGGCTGGGAAATTGTCACTACGCAGTTTGGCTATAACGATGCCACTAAATCGTTACAAACCGCAGAAGGAATATTAAAAGCGTATAGCGATCTCGACGCCATTATCGCCCCCGACGCCAACGCCCTGCCCGCTGCCGCACAAGCCGCAGAAAACCTGAAAAATGACAAAGTTGCGATTGTCGGATTCAGTACGCCAAACGTGATGCGTCCGTATGTGGAACGCGGCACGGTGAAAGAATTTGGCCTGTGGGATGTGGTTCAGCAAGGCAAAATTTCAGTTTATGTCGCGGATGCATTATTGAAAAAAGGATCAATGAAAACGGGCGACAAGCTGGATATCCAGGGCGTAGGTCAGGTGGAAGTCTCGCCAAACAGCGTTCAGGGCTATGACTACGAAGCGGATGGTAATGGCATCGTACTGTTACCGGAGCGCGTGATATTCAACAAAGAGAATATCGGCAAATACGATTTCTGATGTGCATTACTTAACCGGAGTACGTTATGGCAGATTTAGACGATATTAAAGATGGTAAAGATTTTCGTACCGATCAACCGCAACAAAATATCCCTTTTACCCTGAAAGGTTGCGGTGCACTGGATTGGGGAATGCAGTCACGCTTATCGCGGATATTTAATCCGAAAACGGGTAAAACCGTGATGCTGGCCTTTGATCATGGTTATTTTCAGGGGCCGACTACCGGACTTGAACGCATTGATATAAATATCGCCCCGCTGTTTGAACATGCCGATGTATTAATGTGTACGCGCAGCATTTTGCGCAGCGTAGTCCCCCCTGCGACCAATAAGCCGGTGGTACTGCGGGCGTCAGGTGCGAACTCTATTCTGGCGGAATTAAGTAATGAAGCCGTGGCGTTATCGATGGATGATGCCGTGCGCCTGAACAGTTGCGCGGTGGCGGCGCAGGTTTATATCGGCAGCGAATATGAACATCAGTCGATCAAAAATATTATTCAGCTGGTCGATGCCGGAATGAAAGCGGGAATGCCGACCATGGCCGTGACTGGTGTGGGCAAAGATATGGTGCGCGATCAGCGTTATTTCTCGCTCGCGACTCGAATCGCCGCTGAAATGGGGGCGCAGATTATCAAAACTTATTATGTCGATAAAGGTTTTGAACGGATTGTTGCCGGATGTCCGGTACCCATTGTTATTGCTGGCGGTAAAAAGTTACCGGAGCGCGAAGCGCTTGAAATGTGCTGGCAGGCTATCGATCAGGGCGCTTCTGGTGTGGATATGGGGCGTAATATTTTCCAGTCTGACCATCCGGTGGCGATGATGAAAGCCGTACAGGCGGTGGTACACCATAACGAAACGGCTGATCGGGCATATGAACTCTATCTGAGTGAAAAACAGTAACTGCGGATTTAAGGAGAAGAATTATGCACGTCACACTGGTTGAAATTAACGTTCATGAAGACAAGGTTGACGAGTTTATCGAAGTTTTTCGCCAGAACCACCTGGGCTCGGTACAGGAAGAAGGCAATTTGCGCTTCGATGTCTTACAGGACCCGGAAGTGAATTCGCGCTTTTATATCTACGAAGCCTATAAAGATGAAGACGCAGTGGCATTCCATAAAACCACGCCCCACTACAAAACCTGTGTCGCGAAACTGGAATCTTTAATGACCGGGCCGCGTAAAAAACGTCTGTTCAATGGGTTGATGCCGTGAGGCGAATTTATCAGTTTTATCTACACTAGGGGTAACGCGCTGACGGGAGTAAATAAATGTCTGACTGGAACCCCTCTTTATATCTGCACTTTGCCGCTGAACGATCGCGTCCGGCGGTGGAGCTGCTTGCCAGAGTGCCGCTGGAGAATATCAAATACGTTGCCGATCTTGGCTGTGGCCCAGGTAACAGCACCGCCCTGCTGCATCAACGTTGGCCTGCGGCCAGGATAACAGGCATCGACTCGTCTCCGGCGATGATTGCCGAAGCGCGCAGTGCTTTGCCAGACTGCCAGTTTGTGGAAGCAGATATCCGCAACTGGCAACCGGAACAGACACTCGATCTGATTTTCGCTAATGCCTCACTGCAATGGCTGCCCGACCACTACGAATTGTTTCCTCATCTGGTTTCTTTACTTAATCCGCAGGGCGTGCTGGCAGTACAGATGCCAGATAACTGGCTGGAGCCGACCCATGTGCTTATGCGCGAAGTTGCCTGGGAACAAAACTACCCGGATCGCGGGCGTGAGCCGCTGGCTGGCGTTCATGCTTACTACGATATTTTGAGCGAAGCCGGATGTGAGGTCGATATCTGGCGAACCACCTACTATCACCAGATGCCGTCGCACCAGGCGATTATCGATTGGGTGACCGCCACTGGATTACGTCCGTGGTTACAGGATCTGACCGAGAGCGAACAGCAGCATTTTCTTACGCGCTACCATCAGATGCTGGAAGAGCAGTATCCACTGCAAGAGAACGGAGAGATACTGCTGGCATTTCCGCGTCTGTTTATTGTTGCCCGGCGTACGGAGTAAATATTACGTCAGCTGGTAATGACGATCGGGAAGAATTTTTGCTGGAATTTCTGTTTCATCGTTCATCTGTAACAGGTCAATTTCAATAGCGTTGCAGATGGCATCCAGCGGTAAATCATTGTTTTCAGTACCGAAGGGATCTTCCAGTTCTTCCGCCAGACAATCCAGCGAAATAAAAGTGTAGGAAATCAGCACAGAGATAAAAGGCGTCATGTAATGCAGGTCCACGACCAGCGCGAACGGCAGCATGATACAAAACAGATAAACGGTACGATGCAAAATCAGGGTGTAGGCAAAGGGAATTGGCGTGTAGGCAATGCGCTCGCAGCCTGCCAGAACCGCTGAAATATCGTTAAGCCGATCGTTGAGGCTAATAAACAGGATATCTGAAAGCTGTCCATTGCGGCGCTGAACCGCCAACCATTCTCCCATTATTAACAAGATACGGTTAGCTGGAGAGTTCGAAGCCAGTACACGCTGAAGATCTTCAGTCTTGAGATAATGTGCCAGCACTTCCGCCTGTGGCTGTTTGCGTAATGTCATGCGTAAACAGTGAGCGAAGGCGATTTGCAGCCGGGCAAACTCCCTTACACTTGCCGAATCCGGCAATGTCGTTTTTACCTCGCGCAGTAACGATCGCGAGGCAATCATCAACTGCCCCCAAAGTTTTCGCGCTTCAACGTAACGGGCGTAACCGGCATTATTGCGAAAACCAAGAAAAATGGCGATGGCGACACCGAGAATGCTGAACGGTGCGAGGGTGAATTTGATGCCCAAATGCGTGTACCAGGGCAGCATGAAAATAACAGCGATAGAAAAGAGAAAATTGAGTAGTAAGCGCGAGGATATTTTGGATAATACTGAACCGTGCCAGACAAAAATACGGCGCAGCCAGTGTTGTTGTGGACGAACAATCATGGTTATCTTCAGGCGTGGAAAAGTCACCCTATTAAACGTGATTATGATCACATTCTCAAGACACTACTTACAAATTACGTACAAGCTTACAACATTAACAGGTGCTGCATGTGGCACTTGTTAATGATAAAGGCACATAGGATGTTGTAACTAATATAGTGAAATAAGAAACCCGGTCGAAACCGGGTTCAGAGTATTAGCACAACGGACGTACAGCTTCGCGCATTCCTTTTTCGAGAATCGCATCCAGGTCATTAGCAACCTGCTCGACCAGACCAGGCACTTGCGTCAGGTCCTGCTCCCAGTGGTCTTTTTCTGCCAAAACAATCGCTACCAGTTCCTGGGTGCCGATAACACGGTCACGATGCTGGCTCCAGAGTTGCTGATAACGTTCCAGCCAGTGTGCATCGTCCTGTACCGGATATGTTTCTCCGTTACGCTCACCGCGATAAAACGCAATCAATGCCGCTAATGCGAAAGTAAGGCGCGCCGGAAGTGCGCCGTTTGCCTTCTGCCCTGCCAGCAGCTGCGGCAGGATACGGGTGCGGAACTTGGTCATACCGTTAAGCGCGATAGACAGCAGCTGATGCTTGATGTACGGATTACGGAAACGTCCGGTGACTGCACTGGCGAAAGATTCCAGTTCATCACGAGGCAAATCCAGTACCGGAATAATCTCTTCGTAGATGGCTTTTTCAACGAATGCGCAAATTTCAGCATCATTCATCGCTTCACCTACGGTATCCAGCCCTGCCTGGAACGCCACCGGCACCAGCGCGGTGTGCGCACCGTTGAGGATTGCCACTTTGCGTTCTTTATACGGTTTAATATCGTCAACAATCAGCACGTTGAGCGGATATTTGTCCAGGCGCAGCTCAGTCGCTAAGGATTTCGGCCCCTGAATCACAAACAGGTAAAAGTGTTCAGCGGTGTCGAGGAAACCATCGTGATAACCCAGTTCTTCTTCCAGTTTAGCCACTTCATCGCGCGGATAACCGGTAACGATACGGTCCACCAGCGTAGAACAGAAGCTGTTAGCCTGATCCAGCCATTGAATAAATGCTTCTGGCAGTGCCCACTCTTGCGCATAGCGCAGCACCAGTTCACGCAACGCGTCGCCATTGTAGTCGATCAACTCACACGGGATGATGATCCAACCTTTATCCAGCGCACCGTTGAAATGGCTAAAACGTTCGAACAGCAGACGGGTCAGTTTTGCCGGATAACTTACCGCTGGCGCGTCATCGAATTTATCGCTCGCATGGTAGCTGATACCCGCTTCGGTGGTGTTAGAGAAAACAAAGCGCATTTCCGGGTTGTGCGCCAGTTTCAGGAATTCATCGTATTCACTGTAGACGCTGATTTCACGATTAACAGAGCGAATCAGACGCGCGTCGCTGACCGCTTCCCCCTTCTCGTTCAGACCACGGATAATGGTGGTATACAGACCATCCTGCGTGCTCAGTGACGGCGGGAATGAAGTTTCAATCGGACGAACAACGACCACGCCAGAATTCAGATCGGTGTGCTCATTCAGGAGATCGATTTGCCAGTCAACAAAGGCGCGCAGGAAGTTACCTTCACCAAACTGAATGATACGTTCTGGATACTGTGCACCGGGAAAATCGCGACGATTTAGTGTTTTCACAATGGGTTCCCTTCTGATTAGTCATACAACCTGTTTGAATTGGTACGACAGGTTAGCAAACTTTAATACGCCGAACCCCTGTTTTGATCAACTCCTGATGATTAATGAGCAGTTTTATGAGAAAAGTGTGGCGCGGATCATGGTTTAATCGAGGAAAAACGCCTTTTCTTGGATCATAAAGTGGTAGAACACATTGCATTTAAATCGCTGTGAATGAATAAAGATGTCAGACAACTTCCTCACCGTAACGCATAGTGCTGGTACGGTTGCGCCCATCTTTCTTCGAGCGATACAGACATGTATCGGCTTCGACCATCAATTTATTAAAGTCATCGGTCAGCGTTCGGTACGATGCGCAACCACTACCGACGCCAATACTTACCGTGAGATAAAGCGTTTTTTGTTGCCAGGTGAACGGTTGCAGTTCAACGCCTTTACGGATTTTTTCCGCCATTAGCAGACCATCGACAGGATTCACCGATGGCACTGCAACAGCAAATTCTTCGCCGCCCATTCACGCCACCAGCCCCTTATCACCGACAATCTTCTGAATATGCTGGGCAAACACGCTTAACACTTTATCGCCACATTCATGTCCATAGTTATCGTTAATGCTTTTGAAATAGTCGATATCAAGCAGCATGACAGTCAGATGTTGTGTCTGTTTCAGCGATGGACTTTTCAGCGCCTCATAAAGACCGGACCGTGAGTAAACCTGAGTCAGAAAATCAAAGTCGGCTCGCAGCGCAACTTGCTTCATTAGCGAATTGATCGCTGCCACGCTAAAAGAAACCATAATTGGGCATATCGCCATCGTGGCAATACCGAGACGTGCGGAGAACATTTGCGGAATGGAGAACGGCGAACCGACCGAGATATCAATCACCGAATTTGCCACCAGTACGATTTCCACCGCACCGGTGACAAAGGTCAACAGACATGTTACCTGCGGCGTATAGCGCACTGCACACCAGATTAATGCAGGCAGCGGGAACGCCAGACTCCCCGCTCCGCCAATGACTACCGAGGCAATAACCGACACAATAAGCGCGATGGCGGGCATCATCTGTTCTGCTTTAAAGCGCGGCAGCACTCCAGGAATTGCCAACGTCAGCATACAAGGCACGATCAACACGCCCGTTGAGAATTGCTCACTGAACCAGTCGGCAAGCAAAGGCCAGAAATCCAGACTATCAATACTGACCGAACCAATCGCCCCGACAATAGCGCATAATAATGCGGCAATCAGACAGTAATTAAATAGCCGTAAGGCACTTACTGGCTCGTACTTATTTTTCCCCAGACGCTTATCCCGCGCGACCAGTAAGGCGACGGTAACAATAAACATCATATTGGAGAAATTGATAGCCAGTGAAACCAGCCCCCATTCGGTGGTTATGGCATCATAAACCAGCATTGCCACATAACTGATCGCATAGTAATGCAGTCGATTAAGCCAGACATAGCGGGCAAACACCCCCGCCATTACGCCATTCAGCGGCCAGAAAAGAGAAAGTTCGTGAACCAACCGTAACTCTGCACCAATAAAATAGAACAGCGTGGTTAGCGCAAAAATAGCGATGCTATTACGTAGCAGATGACCTTCCTGGAACAAACGGAAAGTTGAAATGGGCTGTACATGCATTAATTATCTGTCCATACAATTGCGGGTGGCAATTATCTCAACGTAATAAGTAAATTCTTATAAAGGATAGCATGTTCGCTGACAGCGGCGGCAAATAAAGATATCCTGGGAATGCTATTTTATCGTTTTCCGCAATTATCATGGCTGATTCATCTGTATAACCAACCAGTGATAGATTACCGCCACGATATAACGTTGTTGTTCCTCGCTTAACGAAACACCCTGCGGAATGTTATGCCACTTAGCCAGACAACCGCGACAACAGGTTGCAGTGGCGTGCTGAGCGATAAACACCGGATGCCCGCGCATGGGGGTTTGCTTACCGTCGTTAGCCGGTAATGCCGGAGCAAGACGTTTAGCGACAAAATCCGCCGCATGTTGTTCGATGACTGGCGCGCCTTTCTCCAGACAATACTGACGCTCTTTCACACCCAAACGAAAGCGAGAGCGAAATTTTGAACGGGATAAACGCGCGAAGAGTGGATCGAGAGACTGCATTAATAAACCGAACGCCCTAGTTGTTTCGTCAATTGTTCAAGGACAGCAATTCCCGCAAGCGAGTTACCGGCATCATCCAGTTCCGGGCTCCAGACTGCGATGGCCATTTCATGCGGAACAATCGCCACAATACCACCACCAACGCCAGATTTCGCCGGTAGTCCCACCCGCCAGGCAAACTCCCCCGCGTTCTGGTACATACCACTGGTCGCCATCAGCGCATTAATTTGCCGCGCCTGCATTGGCGTCACCACAGGTTCATCAATATGAATAGCTTTCCCCTGATTAGCCAGAAAGACAAACGTCCGGGCCAGCTCTATACAGCTCATTTTCAGAGCGCAGTAATGAAAGTAGTTTTGCAGAACGGTTGTCACGTCATGATGGAAATTGCCAAACGACTTCATCAGCCAGGCGATAGCCGCATTTCGCGCGGAGTGTTCAAATTCGGAACGCGCTACCACCGTATCGTAGGAAATATCAGACACACCGCTTAAGCCGCGCACGACTTCCAGCATACGTTGCCGTGGTGCGCTTAATCGCCCTTGCAACATATCGCAGACCACCAGCGCACCGGCATTAATAAACGGATTACGCGGAATACCCTGCTCCATTTCCAGTTGCACTAAAGAATTGAACGGTGATCCAGACGGATCTTTGCCGACGCGTTGCCAGATTTCCTCTTCGGAGTAATGACGCATGGCGACAACGAGACTCAGCACTTTGGAAATAGACTGAATGGAAAAACGTTCTTGCGCGTCTCCGGCCTGAAAAAGCTGTCCGTCAACGGTACAGATAGCAATGCCCAATCGGGAACCGTCTACTGTAGCCAGCGCCGGAATATAATTCGCGACTTTACCCTGACCAATGAGCGGCCGTACTTGCCGCAAGATGTTTTCTAAAATTGCATTATCCATGGCGACTGCCACTTTCTACTCCTGGACCGCAGGTCTGAAAAGACCTGCGAGTATATCAGAGCTGAATATGTAGCGTCAGATCCGGTCTTTCCACACCGTCTGGATATTACAGAATTCGTGTAAGCCGAAATGGGAAAGCTCACGACCAAAGCCACTCTTTTTCACGCCACCAAAGGCCACTCGCGCGTCGCTGGCACAATAACCATTGATAAACACCCCACCGCATTCCAGACGTGCCGCCATCTGTCTGGCCCGGGTTTCGTCGGTGGTGAAAATGGTCGCTGAAAGGCCGAACTCGCTATTATTAGCCAGTTCCAGTGCATGTTCTGCATCTTTCGCAATGGTGATTGCCGCAACGGGGCCAAACATTTCTTCCCGAAACGCGGTCATTTCTGGGGTAACATTCGCCAGAACCGTTGGCGGATAGTAGTTACCTGCCCCAGCCATCTTTTCCCCTCCCAGTAACAAACGCGCACCCTGCGCCAGGGTTTTCTCCACCTGATGATGCAGCTCATCACGTAAATCAAAACGAGCCATTGGTCCGAGAGTGTTCTCTTCGTCACGTGGATCGCCCATTTTCAAGGCTGCCGCAGCTGCCACAAAACGTTCGGTAAATGCCGAAGCAATTCCCTCTTCGATGATAAAGCGTTTTGCCGCTGCACAAACCTGTCCGGTATTCTGATAACGTCCGGCTACCGCCGCTTTAACCGCCAGTTCCAGATCGGCATCGTTAAGCACAATAAATGGATCCGAACCGCCCAGTTCCAGTACGCATTTTTTCAGTGCCGCTCCAGCCTGTGCGCCAATAGCCGCTCCCGCACGAACACTTCCGGTCACCGTGACAGCAGCAATGCGCGAGTCTTTAATCATCTGACTGACGCCGTCGTTGTCGGCATTCAGCCAGCCATATACGCCTTGTGGGATACCCGCATCTTTAAACACCTGGGCAATGAGCTGTGCACAGCCCATCACATTCGGCGCATGTTTAAGTAAGTAACCGTTACCTGCAAGAATGATGGGAACCGCGCCACGCATCACCTGCCATAACGGAAAGTTCCACGGCATAATCGCCAGAATCGTCCCCAACGGACGATACTCAATAACCGCCTGCTGATTTTCCACCAGCGTAGGTTCCGCCTTCAACATCGCCGGACCATGTTCTGCATACCAGTCACACAAATTCGCCGATTTCGCCACTTCAGCACGCGCCTGGTTGATCGGTTTGCCCATTTCACGGGTGATCATTTGCGCCATTTCTTCGCTACGGGCGCGCAGAGCCTTACCGATATCACGCAGTTTTTCAGCACGATAATCTATATTTGTCTCGCGCCAGTCGCGAAAGCCTGCTGCCGCCAGCTGAAGTGCGTTTTCGATATCATCAGCGCCAGCCCACGGCAACACAGAAAGTTGTTCACCGGTGGCAGGATTTATCGAAATTGCATGAGTTGCCGGAGTAATGGTCATCGGGGTATCTCCTTTATGAGTTATGGTAAAAAGATACGCAGATTTACTCTTGCTTGAAAATGAATAATATTAAGCCACTTATTCATGAATCGAGAATATTATGGATCTGACCCAACTGGAGATGTTCAACGCGGTTGCCGAAGCTGGCAGCATTACCCAGGCTGCAGCAAAAGTGCATCGCGTGCCGTCGAATCTCACTACCCGTCTACGCCAGCTGGAAACAGAACTGGGGGTTGATCTGTTTATTCGCGAGAATCAGCGTTTACGTCTCTCGCCTGCCGGGCATAACTTTTTACGCTATAGCCAACAAATTCTCGCGTTAGTGGATGAAGCGCGGAGCGTTGTCGCTGGCGATGAGCCGCAAGGTTTATTTTCTCTTGGTTCGCTGGAAAGCACCGCTGCAGTGCGCATTCCGGCCACGCTGGCGGAATTTAACCGTCGTTATCCCAAAATTCAGTTTTCACTTTCCACCGGCCCTTCCGGCACTATGCTGGAAGGTGTGCTGGAGGGAAAACTGAATGCAGCGTTTATTGATGGGCCCATTAACCATACTGCCATTGACGGGATACCGGTGTACCGCGAGGAGCTGATGATCGTCACGCCACAAGGACATGCGCCAGTAACCCGCGCCAGTCAGGTTAATGGCAGTAACATTTATGCCTTCCGCGCCAATTGTTCGTATCGTCGCCACTTCGAGAGCTGGTTTCATGCTGACGGTGCCGCTCCGGGAACTATCCATGAGATGGAGTCTTATCACGGAATGTTGGCCTGTGTGGTCGCAGGAGCAGGTATTGCGCTTATTCCGCGCTCTATGCTGGAAAGTATGCCGGGGCATCACCAGGTTGAAGCGTGGCCGTTAGCTGAGCAATGGCGTTGGTTAACAACCTGGCTGGTCTGGCGTCGCGGTGCGAAAACGCGTCCGCTTGAGGCATTTATTCAACTACTGGATGTGTCTGACTCGGCAAAACAGAGTTAGCAATGAGCTATTTTTGATAGTTCTTGCGGCTAATATGCTCTATATAGTGATGCTCCGATGACTTATGACTATATGGGGCAAATATGGTTACGCCAGTAAGCATCAGCAATTACATATCTCTTCCTGATGATTTTCCCGTTCGTAATATTGCACCTCAGGTAAAAGAAGTTTTAAAGGATTTTATTGATGCGCTAAGTACAATAATATGTGATGAAGAGTGGCGTACGTCTTTAAACATCAGCTCAGCCACAAAAAAGATATTTAATAACCTTGATAACTTATCATATATTCAGAGAACCTCTTTCCGGGGTAACGACACGCTATACAATGAAAAAGTTCAATTTAAACTCACTTATCCTGCCAGGAATGGAAGACACAAAGAAAATATTGAATTTCAGGTAGTAATAAATTTAAGCCCTATTTATTTAGATAATTTCCGCCATGATGGGGAAATTAATATTTTTTGCGCTCCCAACCCAAAGCCTGTCACTATGGGGCGCGTATTTCAGACTGGCGTCGAGCGTGTGCTCTTTCTGTTTCTGAATGACTTTATAGAACAATTTCCAATGATCAACCCTGGCGTTCCTATCAAAAGAGCGCATACGCCACATATTGAACCCCTGCATCCAGATCACCATACCGCTGCAGATTACTTACGCCAGTTTGATTTGCTTGTCCTGAATTTTATCTCTCGCGGTAATTTTGTCATACTCCCCCG
>ERZ786681.100-NODE-100-length-18241-cov-4.395139_pt1 | contig 18241 bp, 13 predicted proteins | sample MGYA00511013_ERZ786681 | MGnify/ENA primary metagenome ERZ786681 (study PRJEB29978, sample SAMEA3491297) | human gut metagenome | biome: ENVO:mammalia-associated habitat; material: ENVO:feces | place: Bangladesh | collected 2010-04-07 ...
GCCCTGATGGGCGCTTTTTTTATTTAATCGATAACCAGAAGCAATAAAAAATCAAATCGGATTTCACTATATAATCTCACTTTATCTAAGATGAATCCGATGGAAGCATCCTGTTTTCTCTCAATTTTTTTATCTAAAACCCAGCGTTCGATGCTTCTTTGAGCGAACGATCAAAAATAAGTGCCTTCCCATCAAAAAAATATTCTCAACATAAAAAACTTTGTGTAATACTTGTAACGCTACATGGAGATTAACTCAATCTAGAGGGTATTAATAATGAAAGCTACTAAACTGGTACTGGGCGCGGTAATCCTGGGTTCTACTCTGCTGGCAGGTTGCTCCAGCAACGCTAAAATCGATCAGCTGTCTTCTGACGTTCAGACTCTGAACGCTAAAGTTGACCAGCTGAGCAACGACGTGAACGCAATGCGTTCCGACGTTCAGGCTGCTAAAGATGACGCAGCTCGTGCTAACCAGCGTCTGGACAACATGGCTACTAAATACCGCAAGTAATAGTACCTGTGAAGTGAAAAATGGCGCACATTGTGCGCCATTTTTTTTGTCTGCTATTTACCGCTACTGCGTCGCGCGTAACATATTCCCTTGCTCTGGTTCACCATTCTGCGCTGACTCTACTGAAGGCGCATTGCTGGCTGCGGGAGTTGCTCCACTGCTCACCGCAACCGGATACCCTGCCCGACGATACAACGCTTTATCGACTAATTTCTGATCTACACCCTTATTGTCTTTAAATTGCGTAAAGCCTGCTGGCAGTGTGTATGGCATTGTCTGAACGTTCTGCTGTTCTTCTGCCGATAGTGGTCGATGTACTTCAACATAACGCATCCCGTTCGGTTCCACGGAATATTTCACCGGTTCGTTGATCACTTTCACCGGCGTTCCCGTCCGCACGCTGGAGAATAAGGCTTTAATATCCGGTGCATTCATGCGAATACACCCTGAACTGACGCGCAAACCGACGCTGTCCGGCGCACTGGTGCCATGAATGAGGTATTCGCCATTACCATGCGCGAGGCGCAGTGCGTAACGTCCTAGTGGGTTATTGGGCCCGGCAGGAACGACTGGCGGTAATTTAATGCCACGCTCCAACGAACGCTGACGAATGCCCGCCGTAGGCGTCCAGGTTGGGTTAGGGATTTTCTGCCCCACACGCGTTTCCATCACTGGCGTTTCCAGCCCCTGCAAACCAATACCTATCGGATAGACCTGCACGATATTTTCTCCCGGCGGATAATAATAAAGGCGCAGCTCTGCCAGGTTAACGATAATCCCCTGACGCGGCGCATCAGGTAATAACAGTTGCGAAGGAATAGTTATCGTCGTACCAGGTTTTGGCACCGGGGCGATAGTGTTATTGGCTTCAAGGATCAACATTGCCGCAGTATCAAAACGTCGGGCGATGGCCTGAAGGTTTTTATCCCCTTCTTGCACCGTATACGTTTGATTTTGCCCAACCAGTCGGCTTCCGGTTGGAGGTAGCGGATAATCAACCGCCCAGGCAGCCTGGATGGCGCTGAAAGCGCCGATAAGCGTGAGTGTAAGCAAAGACGCGCGTTTCATTGTAAACCTCCTGTATTTGCCGGAGACTCACGCTGAAACGTCGGATGGTACTTATGTTCACCTGAAACCAAAACACTCCTGTGCAGGTCAGTGTAAACATTGACCATCCGGCAATGTGAGCCAACCGGATGAAAGCTGTCCCTTTAGTTTAGCTAAGTGCAGCGGCTTTGGCGCGAATTGCGCGAATCATCGCTTCCAGACCTTGTGAACGAGATGGGGTGAGATGTTGGGTGAGCGCCATTTTTTCAAACCACGGACGCACATCGAAATTGACAATATCCTGCGGCGTCATCTGATCGTAGAGAATAAAGACGACCGCAATTAGCCCTTTCACAATCGCCGCATCGCTGTCGCCCTGTAATTCAATAATTCCCTGGGCATTCTGACGCATCACAATCCACACCTGACTCTGGCAACCCTGAATGCTATTTTGTGGGCTTCGGTCTTCGTCGCGTAATTCTGGCAGACGCTGGCCCAGCTCAATAATGTAGAGATATTTCTCTTCCCAGTTGGCGCAGCGTAAAAAATTACGCAGCAATTTTTCTTTATACGGCAATAAAGCCATAGTGCCTCCCTGTTATCCCAGCAGACGGTGAATACGTTGCAGGCCGGTCACCAGACGATCCACTTCTTCATGGGTGTTATACATAGCCAGCGACGCCCGACACATCGCAGGAACGTTGTAATAGGCCATTAATGGCATAGCGCAGTGATGTCCGGTACGCACAGCAATGCCGTAATTATCGAGAAAACTGCCAACATCATAGGCGTGGTGTTTACCGAGATTAAAAGCAATAACGCCAAGCCTGTTCTGCGGGCCATAGAGAGTGAGATCCGGTACAGATTCCAGCTGTGATAGCGCGTAGTGCATCAGATTCTGTTCATACTCGGCTATGTTATTAAGCCCCAGCGCCGAAACATACTCCAGCGCCGCGCCAAGACCAATGATGCCCCCGGTATTGGGTGTACCGGCTTCAAACCGCCAAGGTGCTTTGGTCCAGGTAGTGCCTTCACTCAGGCTGACGGTGGCGATCATAGAACCGCCCCCTTCCCACGGCGGCATCTCCTGCAACAAGGCTTCTTTGACATAAAGAATGCCAATCCCGGTGGGGCCATACAGTTTATGCCCGGAAAACACGTAAAAATCGCAATCCAGCGCCTGAACATCCACCGGATGATGCATCACCGCCTGAGCGCCATCCACCAGCACTTTTGCGCCATGCTGGTGCGCAAGCGTGATCATTTCCGCCAGCGGATTTTCCGTTCCCAGCACGTTGGAGACATGAGTAATTGCCAGCAGGCGAGTTTTCTCATCGAACAGATTAGGTAGCATCTCCAGTTGCAGCGTACCGTCGGGGTTGAGCGGGATCACACGCAGCTCTGCGCCAACGCGTGCGCAAAGCATCTGCCAGGGAACAATGTTAGCGTGGTGCTCCATCTGACTGATGATGATGTTATCGCCCGCCCGCACATTGCTGTTACCCCAGCTATTGGCGACCAGATTGATCCCTTCCGTCGTGCCGCGGACGAACACCAGCTCTTCCGCCGAACGGGCATTAATAAACAGCGATGCCCGCTTGCGCACGTTCTCCATTTTCTCGGTCGCCTGAGCGCTTAAGGTATGAATACCGCGATGCACCGCCGCGTAGCCATGACGATAAAACTCGGCCTCGGCGTCAATCACCTGGCTCGGTTTCTGTGCACTGGCGGCGCTGTCGAGATAAGCCAGCGGCAAACCGTTCACCTCACGCGAAAGCACCGGAAAGTCGGCCCGCACTTTGTCGACGGAAAAAGTCATCTTGCACCTCCTGGCAGCCGTTGACCGATTCGGGCCAGCACCTGCTGTTTAAGACCCTCATCACGCAGTGCTTCCGTCAGTTCGGCAGCAAAGGCGTAGATGATCATCTGCTGGGCATCCTGCTGATTGATCCCGCGCGAGCGCAGATAGAACATCTGTTCATCATCAATACGCCCCACCGTCGCGCCGTGGCTGCATTTCACATCATCTGCATAGATTTCCAGCTGCGGTTTCGTATCCACCTCCGCCAGTTTGCCCATCAGCAGATTATTGTTGGTCATCTGACCATCCGTTTTGATGGCGTGCTGCGCGACGTTGATCAAACCATTAAATACCGCGCGGCCTTTGTCGCTGACGATAGTTTTGTGCAACTGTCGGCTGTTACAAAAACCTTTATTGTGTTCCAGCCAGGTACGAGTATCACACACCTCGTTTTTCACCGGCATCGCCAGGCTATTGATCCGCAGCGTGCTGTTTTCGCCATTGAGTTGCGTACTGGTGTTGTGTCGTAACACTGCGCCACCCAGCAGGAAACTGTGGCTAAATGCGGTGGCATCGTCAGCCAGCAACAAATCGTTATGAGCAAAGTGGTGACTGAGCGGGTTTTCAAACGCCAGCTTGATATGCTGCAAGTGGGCGTTCGCTGCGACGTTGATAGTGAACCGTGCGCCGGTGAAGTGACGAGCATCATTAAGGCTGACAAAATGTTCGATCACCGTTGCTTCGGCACCTTCCGCCAGATCCAGATGATGTCGGTAATGGGCAGTATTCACCTCTTCACCTGCCACGCCCTGGGTGATATGCATTAACAGCAATGGCTTTACCGGCCGTTGACCGCGCTTCACGGCGATATGCGTCACGCTATGCGCCAGGCTTTCCGTCAAATGCAGAAACACTTCCGCCTGAATAGCGTCGGGTAACCCCTGACGGTCGTCGTTAATGCTCACTTCATATCCGCTGCCTTCAGTTGCATCGCTCAGTGCTGACACGTAACGTCCATCGACAAATACCAGCCGCACAGCGTCTAACGTTAACGCTAAGGCATCTCGCTGCTGTGGGGATATCTCTCCCGCAATGCAGACAAACTGGCTATTGGTCAGCCCTTCCAGCGGCGTATATTTCCAGTTTTCATGTTTCCGTGTCGGCAGTCCGGTACGCAGCAATTGTTGTAAATGCTGCTGTGCTTGCGGGGAGCGTTTTGCACCCTCGGCTTCAAACAAATGATGCCACTGTTGCAGCGCGTTACTGCTGTTCGGTAAGCCAGCCATAACCCTGCTCCTCCAGTTGTTTGACCAACGTGAAATCGCCGGATTTCACAATTCGTCCCTGATGCAGCACATGGACGTAATCAGGCTTGATGTAGTCGAGAATGCGTTGGTAGTGCGTAACAATGATGAATGAACGCTTGCCGTCACGCAGCGAGTTCACGCCATCGGCGACCACTTTTAATGCGTCGATATCCAGCCCGGAGTCCGACTCATCAAGAATGCATAACTCCGGTTCCAGCACCGCCATTTGCAAAATATCGTTGCGCTTTTTCTCGCCGCCGGAAAAACCAACGTTTACCGAACGGGTTAATAAATCTTCCGGCATCTTCAGGAGAGCGATTTTCTCTTCCATCAAATCCTGAAAATCAAAGCGGTCGAGCGTTTCCTGGCCGCGATAGCTGCGCACCGCATTAAGTGCCGTTTGCAGGAAAAACTGGTTACTGACGCCGGGAATTTCCACCGGATACTGGAAGGCCATAAAGATGCCTTCACCTGCACGATCTTCCGGCGACAGCGCAAGCAAATCTTTGCCTTTGAACTCAACCGCGCCGCCCGTCACCTCATAATCTTCTCGCCCGGCAAGCGTTGCCGATAAGGTACTTTTGCCAGAACCGTTTGGCCCCATAATGGCGTGAACTTCGCCGGGACGAACGTCGAGGCTTAATCCACGCAGGATAGCTTTATCTTCCACACTGACGTGTAAATCTTTAATACTTAACATGTTTATTCCTTATCCGACGCTGTGTTCAAGACTGATGGCGAGGAGTTTTTGTGCTTCAACGGCAAATTCCAGCGGCAGTTCTGAGAACACGTCTTTGCAGAAACCGTTAACAATCATCGAGATGGCGTCTTCTTCGCTGATCCCGCGTTGCAGGCAGTAAAACAGTTGATCTTCACCAATACGTGATGTCGTTGCCTCGTGCTCCAGTTGTGCGCTGTTATTGCGACATTCGACATACGGGAAGGTATGCGCCCCACAATTAGCGCCAATCAGCATTGAGTCGCACTGAGTGAAATTGCGCGCATTGGTTGCCGTCGGCATGATTTTCACTAAGCCGCGATAACTGTTCTGACTATGTCCGGCAGAGATCCCTTTCGAGATAATGGTCGATTTGGTGTTTTTACCGATGTGGATCATCTTGGTGCCGGTATCCGCTTGCTGATGACCGCTGGTCAGTGCCACTGAGTAAAACTCACCAATGGAGTTATCGCCGCGCAAAATGCAGCTGGGATATTTCCACGTAATCGCTGACCCGGTTTCTGATTGCGTCCATGACATTTTGCTGTTTTCGCCTTCGCACAAAGCACGCTTGGTGACGAAGTTGAGAATACCGCCGGTGTTGTTATCGCCAGGGAACCAGTTTTGTACCGTGGAATATTTCACCTCGGCGTTTTTATGGATGATGACTTCAACCACCGCCGCGTGTAACTGATAGCTGTCACGCACCGGAGCGGAACAGCCTTCAATGTAGCTGACATAGCTGTCTTCGTCGGCCACCAGAATGGTGCGCTCAAACTGCCCGGTTTTTTCCGCGTTAATGCGAAAATAGGTGGAAAGTTCCATCGGGCAGCGCACGCCTTTAGGCACATAAATAAACGTTCCGTCAGAGGCTACCGCCGCATTAAGTGCGGCAAAGAAGTTGTCATTCCCCGGCACCACGGTGCCGAGATATTTACGCACCAGTTCCGGGTGATCGTGGATCGCCTCGCCAAAGGAACAGAAAATAATTCCCTGCTCCGCCAGTTTTTCACGATAAGTGGTGGCAACCGAAACAGAGTCGAAAATGGCATCCACCGCCACCTCTTTGCCTTCCCGCACGGGAACGCCCAACTGCTCAAACGCCGCCTCCACCTCTTTACTTAAAAAGGCGTTCGCGCCAGTTTGCTGCACCGCGCCGGGTTCAGACGCGCAGTTGTCGTCACAATTACCGCACGATGGTGCTGAGTAGTAGCTGTAATCCTGATAATTCAGCTTGTCGTAGTGCGCTTTCAACCAGTGCGGTTCTTCCATCTCCAGCCATGCGCGATAGGCGTTGAGACGAAACTCCAGCATCCACTCCGGCTCATTACGCTTCGCCGAAATTGCGCGCACCACCTCTTCGTTTATCCCCTTTGCCAGCTCATCGGTGGCTAACTGGGTGAAGAATCCTTCTTTATAATTCAGCGGGCCGCCGGTCCAGGTTTTGACATCGTCAGTTGCTTCAGTATTACGAGACATAGTACCGCCTATACCCCAAAGCTTTCGCCACAGCCACATTCATTCTGGGCTTTAGGGTTGTGAAATTTGAATATCTGATTAAGTCCTTCACGAACGAAATCGACTTCCGTGCCATCAATAAACGGCATCGCTTGCAGTGGGACAAACAGCTTCGCGCCGTCGTGTTCAAACAGCAGATCGTCTTTGTCCGGCTCGCTAACACTGTCGAGCACATAGCCAAAGCCCGCGCAGCCCGTTTGCTTCACGCCCAAGCGCACGCCGACCATACCCGGCTGCTTTGCCACCAGCTCGCGGATGTGGACAGCGGCTGCGGGTGTCAGCGTTAAGCCCTGCCAGGCGAAATCCTGTGGATTAAAGGTTCCTGAATGCATGTCCATCGATTTACCTCACCTCATCGCTTTCAGCGTATAACAGCATGTTAGTGATAATGATTATCAGTTCAACCCAGCAAACGCAGGGGCTTTACCGTAAAACATGCTTTTTTCCTGCTTTTAATAAGCATAGACCCTGATGTGTGGGTTAACAGGCACGCTAAGAATTAGGTATCTCATTGTTAGATAATGATTATTATCTAAGGAGCATTAAGGCTGTGATGAAAAAGAAAAAGTTGTATTGAAAATGACTATTTAAGAGATAGGTAAAAAAGTGCAGCGTTCAGAAATAAGAAAACCCTTAAGTCTGTGCGACACAGGCTTAAGGGTTTCTACCCCATCCGGCGCTTATCTCCGGCACTCTCAGTGGCTTAGCTCTTGAAGGGGCGATAAGAATAATCTCATAAAGCTAAGCCGTCGTTTTAACACAAACTGCGATTAGTATTATTTTTGAACAATATCAGGCGGGTAGATAAGCAGTATTAAGAAGGTCATCGAACCTGGACGGAGGTTAATCCAGGTCGATTTGGCGAAATTGCGGCATTAAGTCAGGATCAATGCACGCCCAGACGCCAGGCAAAGTAGATTTCTTCTTTTAATTCAGCAGAAGAGAGAGTAAGCAGGTCAGCAAATTCAAGTTCTAGTTGTTTCAGACGTTTGAGATATTGGGCAGGTGAAAGATTGCTCTGGTCACGGCGTAAAAATTCTATGGCCAGCTGGGTGGGATCAAGTTGAGTAGACATAGCATCCTCGCTTTTAGACAAGACCTGCACAGTATACCACCGTTTACTGTGCAGATAATGACCAAAAGCAATATGCGTCACACTTTTCTGGTGACAACGTCACAAAATGGCGGTCGTCAATCGTGACGAACAGCACAAACGCCCCTTCTCATCGAAGATTTCAATCTGCCAGACCTGGTGACGCGAACCGAGATGCAACGGTTTGCATACGCCGCGCACCCGCCCTTCTCGTGCCGAGCGGACGTGGTTAGCATTGATTTCCAGACCAACCACCTTTTGCTCACCTTCGGTACATAAATAACCGGCAACGGAACCGATACTTTCGGCCAGTACCACGGATGCCCCTCCATGCAGCAACCCGAAAGGCTGCTTTGTCCGCGAGTCTACTGGCATTGTCGCTTCAAGGGTGTCATCACCAATATGTTCAAAGCGAATATCCAGCAACCCCACCATGTTTCCTTCACCCATGGCATTCAGTGCTTCCAGGGTGATTTTTCGTTTCCATATCATTTAATAATCTCCAGTAAAGCCTGCACAGGATGGCGTACCCCCGTGCCTTCAACTCGTTTTACCTGACTACGGCAGGAATATCCGGTCGCCAGACAGCGGTTACGCGGTAGTCGCTGCATCGCCTGATGCCAGGATAACTCATAGATCCCGAGCGAATTTTTATGGTTTTTCGCTTCATGTCCGTAAGTCCCTGCCATGCCGCAGCAACCCACGCTGACATTTTCCAGTTTCGCGCCAAAACGGGCAAATATCGCGGCCCATTGTGCTGGCGCGCCCGGCAAAGCGGTAACTTCGGTACAGTGACCAAAGAAATACCATGATTCACCGCTGACTGTAGCCACTGGCTGTGAGTCAAGTGCGCTTGCCAGCCATTCATTCGCCAGTAAGACGTTAAACTCGCCACGTTCCTCGCCCAGCGCCAGTTTATATTCATCGCGATAACAAAGTACCAGCGCCGGATCGACGCCCACCATTGGCATCCCCAGCTTCGCCATACGGTTGAGGAAATCCGCCGTCTTTTTCGCCGTCTTCGCAAAACGATTAAGAAAGCCTTTGATATGCTGGGCTTTGCCATTTGGCGAAAATGGCAGTAACACAGGCTGGAATCCTAATTTTTCAACCAGACGGACAAAATCCGCCACCACTTGTGCATCGTAATAGCTGGTAAAGGGGTCCTGCACCACCAACACCGTGCGCGCTTTCTGCTCTGCATTGAGAGCTTCAAGCTGTTCCAGCGTCATATTCGCCGAGCGATGCCCCACAATTTGTTGTTGTAGCGAGGGGACTGACAGCAGTGGCAAATCAACCATGCCGATATGTTTTTCCGAGAGTTTGCGCACCAGCGGCTGGTTAATGAAGAAGTTAAAGGTTTTCGGCGCGCGTGCCATCAGCGGTGCGTAGCTCTCGACCGTAGCAACGAGGTGGTCGCGAAGCGGGCGTAAATAACGGGTGTGATAGAGCTGCAGAAAACGAGAGCGAAACTCCGGCACATCAATTTTGATGGGGCACTGGGTCGAACACGCTTTACAGGCCAGACAGCCCGACATTGCCTCTTTGACTTCGTGTGAGAAGTCGTATTCGCCTTTATTCGCATGCCAGCTATTGCGCGTGCGGGCAATTAACGTCCGTAAACTGACGCCGGATTCAGGCAGTTCTTGTTCCAGTTTGAGTGGGTCAACGCCGCGATCCGCCAACAAACGCAGCCATTCACGCACCAGCGTTGCGCGCCCTTTCGGTGAATGAATCCGGTTCTGGGTGATCTTCATCGACGGACACATCGGACTACGAGCATCAAAGTTGAAGCATAAACCGTTGCCGTTACACTCCATTGCACCGCGCCACTGCTGGCGTACCGCAATGGGGATCTGCCGATCGAATGTACCGCGCTTCACCGCGTCCACTTTCATCATCGGCGCATCGAGACCTTCTGGCGGGCAAATCTTCCCTGGGTTGAGTCGGTTATGCGGGTCAAATGCTGCTTTCACTTTGCGCAGTTCTGCAAAAAGTTCCTCACCGAAAAACGCCGGGCTGTATTCAGCGCGAAAACCTTTGCCGTGCTCGCCCCACAACAAACCACCGTATTTCGCAGTCAGCGCCACCACGTCATCAGAGATTTGCTTCATCAAAATCTCTTGTTGCGGATCGCACATATCCAGTGCCGGACGGACGTGCAGGACACCTGCATCGACGTGACCAAACATACCGTAGCTTAAGCCGTGGCTGTCGAGCAGCGCGCGAAATTCAGCAATATAATCGGCCAGATGTTCCGGCGGTACGCAGGTATCCTCAGCAAACGGAATTGGCTTAGCGGCACCTTTGGCATTGCCAAGCAGGCCGACAGCTTTTTTGCGCATCGCATAAATACGCTCAACACCTGCCAGCTCACTGCATACCTGCCAGCCGATCACACCTGCTTGCTGACTGGCGATAAGTTCATCCAGCCGCGCACAGAGTGCATTTACTCGCTCATCAATCAGCGTCTCATCATCACCAGCAAATTCCACAATGTTCAGCCCGAGCATCTCTTTGTCTGGCACATCGGTAATCAACTCGCTGACGGAATGCCAGACAATATCTTCCCGCGCCAGATTCAGCACTTTTGAGTCAACCGTCTCTACCGAAAGCGCTCGCGCCTCAACCATAAACGGCGCGTTACGCAGCGCGGAGTCAAAAGAGTCATATTTGACGTTCACCAGACGGCGCACTTTAGGCAAGGGCGTAATATCCAGCCGCGCTTCGGTAATAAAGGCCAGCGTCCCTTCTGAGCCCGTCAGAATGCGCGTCAGGTCGAACTCGGTCATCTCATCGTTAAAGACATGACGCAGATCGTAACCGGTAAGAAAGCGGTTAAGTTTGGGGAAGTTGTCGATGATTAACTGGCGTTGCTGACGGCAACGTTGATAAACCGTGTTATAAATTCGCCCGATTGCGGTATTGGTTTTACCCAGCGTTTCTGCTAGTTCGACGGGTAAAGGTTGCGTATCGAGAATATCGCCCCCCAACAACACCGCGCGTACGCCAAGTACGTGATCTGACGTTTTGCCATAGACCAGCGATCCCTGACCGGATGCATCGGTATTGATCATCCCACCGAGCGTTGCCCGGTTGCTGGTCGAAAGTTCCGGCGCAAAAAAGTAGCCGAACGGTTTCAGGTACTGATTGAGTTGATCTTTTATCACCCCGGCCTCAACGCGCACCCAGCCCTCTTCAGGGTTAATTTCGATGATGCGGTTCATATGGCGGGACATATCAACAATAATCCCCTGGTTGAGCGCCTGACCGTTAGTGCCGGTGCCGCCGCCGCGGGGGGTAAAGATCAGCGATGAATAGCGTTCCTGCGCGGCAAGACGGGCGATCAGCGCCACATCTGCGGTTGAACGCGGAAATACCACCGCATCGGGGAGAAGTTGGTAAATACTGTTGTCGGTCGACATTGTCAGACGATCGGCATAACTTGTCGCCGTATCGCCGGTAAAACCTTGTTGCTCCAGCTCTTGCAAAAAATTAAGCACCAGTTGAACGACGCCGGGTGCCTGGGAAATCTGTGGAATCATTATATTGACCCTTTCCTGCGGTCTGTGATGTAGGTCGATACACTATTCTTTCAGGCGGCTGCAATAGCGCACTGAAAGGTGATGTTTATTTACTCTATGGATTTCGTGTTGCAGGAAGGCGGCAAGCGAGTGAACTCCAGGAGCTTACAATAGTAAGTGACTGGGGTGAACGAACGTAGCCGCAGCACATGCAACTTGAAATACGACGAGTAAATCGTTTGCGTGTTGCCTGAGTTGTTGTACCACATTTTTTTCTAACACGCCCATCAGAATTAAGGGCAGAATCGGCCTGTTAAAAACCGCTGAAATTGCTCATCATTATGCAGGTGAGTTTCGCGTGTTCACGTCGCGTCGACGATTTGACGCACAAAAAAGGTGAAAAGTAGTTATGGTAAATGTTCGTCAGCCCAGGGATGTCGCACAAATTCTGCTTTCGGTGCTCTTTTTAGCCATCATGATTGTGGCATGTCTGTGGATTGTACAACCCTTTATTCTCGGCTTTGCATGGGCTGGTACGGTGGTTATCGCCACCTGGCCGGTATTGTTACGTTTGCAAAAGATCATGTTTGGTCGCCGCTCTCTCGCCGTTCTGGTGATGACGCTGTTATTAGTGATGGTGTTTATCATCCCTATTGCCTTGCTGGTTAACAGTATCGTCGACGGCAGCGGCCCGCTAATTAAAGCCATTTCCAGCGGTGACATGACGTTACCCGATCTGGCGTGGCTTAATACCATTCCGGTGATTGGCGCGAAGCTATATGCAGGCTGGCACAACTTGCTGGATATGGGGGGGACGGCGATCATGGCGAAAGTCCGCCCTTATATTGGCACCACCACCACCTGGTTCGTTGGGCAAGCGGCGCATATCGGGCGCTTTATGGTGCATTGTGCGCTGATGCTTCTCTTCAGTGCCCTGCTGTACTGGCGCGGTGAACAGGTGGCACAAGGCATTCGCCATTTTGCAACCCGTCTGGCAGGCGTTCGTGGAGATGCCGCCGTGCTGCTGGCGGCACAAGCTATCCGCGCGGTGGCGCTGGGTGTGGTGGTGACAGCGTTAGTACAGGCAGTGCTTGGCGGTATCGGCCTCGCCGTATCCGGCGTACCTTATGCAACTTTGCTCACGGTGTTAATGATCCTCTCCTGCCTTGTCCAGCTTGGACCGTTGCCAGTACTGATTCCGGCGATTATCTGGCTCTACTGGACTGGAGATACCACCTGGGGAACGGTACTGTTAGTTTGGAGCGGTGTGGTCGGCACGCTGGATAACGTCATCCGCCCAATGTTAATTCGCATGGGTGCCGATTTACCGCTGATCCTGATTCTCTCTGGCGTTATTGGTGGTTTGATTGCTTTCGGGATGATCGGCCTGTTTATTGGTCCGGTTCTGTTAGCCGTTTCCTGGCGTCTTTTTGCCGCGTGGGTGGAAGAAGTCCCACCGCCGACTGACCAACCGGAAGAAGTTCTCGAAGAACTTGGCGAAATCGAGAAACCGAATAAGTAATTTCTCATCAGGCGGCTCTGCCGCCTGATTGTTAACCCCTGCTAATTGATATTTGCTTGCTCTTCCCCATATTTTCCTGCTTACCGCCATTCAGCTGGTAGTACCTGTCGCAAATTCTTTACAGTTTTTAAACTAATGAGACGAATCTGATCGACGCAAAAAGTCCGTATGCCTACTATTAGCTCACGGTTATAAATCAACATATTGATTTATAAGCATTGAAATCCCCTGAGTGAAACAACGAATTGCTGTGTGTAGTCTTTGCCCATCTCCCACGATGGGCTTTTTTTTTAACATTTTTCCGCTTCGCTATCTCGCCCCTCACTCTTTCCAATAATGTTGCACAAGATACTGTGACTCTCTTCAAGCCGTCAGCAGGCTGATAATGTTATTTATATTTTATTGTTTATTTCATGCAGCCATTACACGATGAACGCTTATGAACTCCAGGCACTCCGCCATATTTTTGCCATGACTATTGATGAATGCGCGACCTGGATTGCCCAGACCGGTGACAGTGAAAGCTGGCATCAGTGGGAAAATGGCAAATGCGCCATTCCTGATCGTGTGGTCGAGCAACTGTTGGCTATGCGACAGCAACGAAAAAAACATCTTCATGCCATCATAGAGAAAATAAATAACCGCATCGGCAACAACACCATGCGTTTTTTCCCTGACTTAACCGCGTTTCAACGTGTCTACCCTGATGGCAATTTTATTGACTGGAAGATCTATCAATCGGTAGCCGCTGAATTATATGCACACGATCTGGAGCGCCTTTGTTAATTTTCCAAATAAAGGAATTGTCGTTGTTACAACAATAATGAACGGATGCTGACACAACATCGCTTCACTTTTTAAAGCACCTTTGCTAAGTAGAACCTATGAAAAATCCCTATTTCCCTACCGCACTGGGGTTGTATTTTAATTACCTGGTGCATGGTATGGGCGTCATTTTGATGAGCCTGAATATGGCCTCGCTGGAGACGCTTTGGCAGACTAATGCCGCAGGCGTCTCAATAGTTATCTCATCGCTGGGTATTGGTCGATTAAGTGTCTTGCTTTTTGCAGGATTATTATCCGATCGCTTTGGTCGCCGCCCTTTTATCATGCTCGGGATGTGCTGCTATATGGCCTTCTTTTTTGGCATCCTGCACACCAATAACATCATTATCGCTTATGTTTTGGGCTTTCTGGCGGGAATGGCAAACAGTTTTCTCGATGCAGGCACATATCCCAGTTTGATGGAAGCTTTTCCACGCTCACCGGGTACAGCCAATATTTTAATTAAAGCATTTGTTTCCAGCGGACAATTTTTATTACCGCTAATCATTAGCCTGTTAGTGTGGGCTGAACTGTGGTTCGGTTGGTCCTTTATGATTGCTGCTGGCATTATGTTTATTAACGCTCTGTTTTTATACCGTTGTACGTTCCCACCCCATCCGGGTCGTCGCTTACTTGTCATAAAGAAAACCACCAGCTCTACGGAACATCGCTGTTCAATTATCGATTTAGCCAGTTATACCTTATATGGCTATATCTCAATGGCAACGTTTTATCTGGTTAGCCAGTGGCTGGCACAGTACGGACAATTTGTTGCAGGCATGTCATACACTATGTCGATCAAACTACTCAGTATCTACACCGTGGGTTCGCTGCTTTGTGTATTTATTACCGCTCCACTCATTCGTAATACCGTTCGCCCAACAACATTACTGATGCTGTACACCTTTATCTCATTTATTGCTCTGTTTACCGTCTGCCTGCATCCCACATTTTATGTGGTGATAATATTTGCTTTTGTCATTGGTTTTACCTCTGCTGGAGGTGTTGTGCAAATTGGCCTGACGTTAATGGCTGAACGTTTCCCCTATGCTAAAGGTAAAGCTACAGGGATCTATTACAGTGCGGGCAGTATTGCAACATTTACCATTCCGTTGATTACGGCTCATCTGTCCCAAAGAAGTATTGCCGATATTATGTGGTTCGATACCGCCATCGCTGCCATCGGCTTTTTACTGGCACTGTTTATCGGCTTACGCAGCCGCAAAGAAACGCGGCATCACTCGCTAAAGGAAAATGTCGCTCCGGGTGGGTAATGCAATATTCTTTTCAGGTCATGCAAGATCTTACGGATAAATAACTCTTTCTGCGCTAACTAAGGAAAATCGCGATCAAAAACAAACTATGACATGCAATATTCCTGGAAACATAAACTTTATGCCATGTACCCAGGGAAAATCATCTTAAGTATAGTAATTATGTAAACCGTCGGAGAACAATACGTACGGTAACGAAATTATCTTTCAGCAAGGAGCTGTGAAAATGTCTCAAAATAAGGCTTTCAGCACGCCATTTATCCTGGCTGTTCTTTGTATTTACTTCAGCTATTTCCTGCACGGCATTAGTGTTATTACGCTTGCCCAAAATATGTCATCTCTGGCAGAAAAGTTTTCCACTGACAACGCGGGCATTGCCTATTTAATTTCCGGTATCGGTTTGGGCCGATTGATCAGTATTTTATTCTTCGGTGTGATCTCCGATAAGTTTGGTCGTCGGGCGGTGATATTAATGGCAGTAATAATGTATCTGCTATTCTTCTTTGGTATTCCCGCTTGCCCGAATTTAACTCTCGCCTACTGTCTGGCAGTGTGCGTAGGTATCGCTAACTCAGCGCTGGATACGGGTGGCTACCCCGCGCTCATGGAATGCTTTCCGAAAGCCTCTGGTTCGGCGGTCATACTGGTTAAAGCGATGGTGTCATTCGGGCAAATGTTCTACCCAATGCTGGTGAGCTATATGTTGCTCAATAACATCTGGTACGGCTATGGGCTGATTATTCCGGGTATTCTGTTTGTACTGATCACACTGATGCTGTTGAAAAGCAAATTCCCCAGCCAGTTGGTGGACGCCAGCGTAGCTAATGAATTACCGCAAATGAACAGCAAACCGTTAGTCTGGCTGGAAGGTGTTTCATCGGTACTGTTCGGTGTAGCCGCATTCTCGACCTTTTATGTGATTGTGGTGTGGATGCCCAAATATGCGATGGCTTTTGCTGGTATGTCAGAAGCTGAAGCATTAAAAACCATCTCTTATTACAGTATGGGCTCGTTGGTCTGTGTCTTTATTTTTGCCGCACTACTGAAAAAAATGGTCCGGCCCATCTGGGCTAATGTATTTAACTCTGCACTGGCAACAATAACAGCAGCCATTATCTACCTGTACCCTTCTCCACTGGTGTGTAATGCCGGAGCCTTTGTTATCGGTTTCTCAGCAGCTGGCGGCATTTTACAGCTCGGCGTTTCGGTCATGTCAGAGTTTTTCCCCAAAAGCAAAGCCAAAGTCACCAGTATTTATATGATGATGGGTGGACTGGCTAACTTTGTTATTCCGCTGATTACCGGTTATCTGTCGAACATCGGCCTGCAATATATCATTGTTCTCGATTTTACTTTCGCGCTGCTGGCCCTGATTACCGCAATTATTGTCTTTATCCGCTATTACCGCGTTTTCATTACTCCTGAAAATGATGTGCGGTTTGGCGAGCGTAAATTTAGCACCCGGTTAAACACAATTAAGCATAGAGGTTAAAGGAGTTAATTATGGATGTTACCGCAAAATACGAATTGATTGGGCTGATGGCCTATCCCATCCGCCACAGTTTATCGCCTGAAATGCAGAATAAAGCCTTAGAAAAAGCGGGATTGCCATTTACCTATATGGCCTTCGAAGTGGATAACGATAGCTTTCCCGGAGCAATTGAAGGATTAAAAGCCCTCAAAATGCGCGGAACTGGTGTGTCGATGCCGAACAAACAACTGGCATGTGAATATGTTGATGAATTAACGCCAGCTGCCAAACTGGTGGGGGCCATCAACACCATCGTTAATGATGATGGCTATCTGCGTGGCTATAACACCGACGGCACGGGCCATATCCGCGCCATTAAAGAGAGCGGTTTTGATATCAAAGGCAAAACAATGGTGCTGCTGGGTGCCGGCGGTGCCTCAACGGCAATTGGCGCGCAGGGGGCAATTGAAGGTTTAAAAGAAATTAAACTCTTTAACCGTCGGGATGAATTCTTCGATAAAGCCCTCGCCTTCGCGCAGCGGGTTAACGAAAACACCGATTGTGTCGTCACGGTTACCGATCTCGCCGATCAGCAAGCCTTTGCTGAAGCCCTGGCTTCCGCCGACATTTTAACCAATGGCACAAAAGTGGGCATGAAACCCCTTGAGAATGAATCATTGGTTAATGATATCAGTCTGTTACATCCGGGACTTTTGGTCACTGAATGCGTGTATAACCCGCATATGACGAAGTTATTGCAGCAGGCGCAACAAGCTGGTTGCAAAACGATTGATGGATACGGCATGTTGTTGTGGCAAGGGGCTGAACAGTTCACGTTATGGACTGGCAAAGATTTCCCTCTGGAATATGTTAAACAGGTCATGGGGTTCGGTGCCTGACAGGCTGACCACGTGCAGAAAGGGTAAAAAATGAAAACCGTAACTGTAAAAGATCTCGTCATTGGTACGGGCGCACCTAAAATCATCGTCTCGCTGATGGCGAAAGATATCGCCAGCGTGAAATCCGAAGCTCTCGCCTATCGTGAAGCGGACTTTGATATTCTGGAATGGCGTGTTGACCACTATGCCGACCTCTCCAATGTGGAGTCTGTCATGGCGGCGGCAAAAATTCTCCGTGAGACCATGCCAGAAAAACCGCTGCTGTTTACCTTCCGTAGTGCCAAAGAAGGCGGCGAGCAGGCGATTTCCACCGAGGCTTATATTGCACTCAATCGTGCAGCCATCGACAGCGGCCTAGTTGATATGATCGATCTGGAGTTATTTACCGGTGATGATCAGGTTAAAGAAACCGTCGCCTACGCCCACGCGCATGATGTGAAAGTTGTCATGTCCAACCATGACTTCCATAAAACGCCGGAAGCCGAAGAAATCATTGCCCGTCTGCGCAAAATGCAATCCTTCGACGCCGATATTCCTAAGATTGCGCTGATGCCGCAAAGTACCAGCGATGTGCTGACATTGCTTGCTGCGACCCTGGAGATGCAGGAGCAGTATGCCGATCGTCCAATCATCACGATGTCAATGGCAAAAACTGGCGTAATTTCTCGTCTGGCTGGTGAAGTATTTGGCTCGGCGGCAACTTTTGGTGCGGTAAAAAAAGCCTCTGCG
>ERZ786681.108-NODE-108-length-16838-cov-6.104928_pt1 | contig 16838 bp, 15 predicted proteins | sample MGYA00511013_ERZ786681 | MGnify/ENA primary metagenome ERZ786681 (study PRJEB29978, sample SAMEA3491297) | human gut metagenome | biome: ENVO:mammalia-associated habitat; material: ENVO:feces | place: Bangladesh | collected 2010-04-07 ...
AAGAGTAAATTTCCTTCAATATATTTATTTCTTACTGGCAGTTTTATAAAAGAAACAAAATAAACCATAAAACACACCACCATAATATATGGTGGTGTATCCAATTATTTCTGAGCTGATTTACATGTCATTTTCTGAATTATAAATAAGTACAACCTGACCTGAATACGTTGCTTGTGATGACCACCCTGTATCCATATTGTATGGCCTGATCCTTACTTGGCTTGAACTAATTAATCTAGCTTTTATAAGCCATGTATCATCGTTTGTGTTTGCTGCTACCTCCTGAATTGATACTGTATTTGCTGGCTGGAATTGATCTGGTATTGCTCTTGTTACAACCCTTGACGATCCAGATACTGTTAGTGTGAAAAACTCCCTACCTGATGTTGATATAGATTGGCAACCTTCAGAAAAGTTGTTTCTTATATCTGGTCTGGATGATCTTCCTTCTGCTATGGTCTTCATGCGAATAACGCTAAGTGGCATTACAGTTCCCGTTGTATTACGGAATCTGCAACCTGTTATCTTAACCTGAAACGGATTTGATATAAGATTTATTGCTACTCCATGTTCAGGTACTAACCAGTTGCATGAGCTAACAGTAAATCTCGCACCGTCTGAGTTTGATTCAATTAAGCATCCATCGAAATAGCATCCAACAAAAATATCTGCGTTAGACATTATAACCACACGCCCTTTTGCGCTATCAGCAGACTGATTTGGATAAAAATGACTATTACTAAAAGAATTTGCTCCTTTACGTAAATACATAACATCTGCATACTGTGAACCAATAACTAAGTCTGAGAAGTTATTATCATAGTTGTTGATATCCAAGCCAACTCCATCTGTAACGTTAGTTGGGTAAGAAGCATTCCAATCTGGTTGTTGAAATATAAAAGTTTTTCCCATATTTAATTCATGTGGCTGTGAGTCATTAGGTTCAGTCTTTAATCCATAACGCAAGTATCTTGTCAGTAGACCTCCCCATATAGTCACTTTCAAAAAGTCATCATAAACCCTAATTGCGCCGGAAGCTTTCCAGTTAGCATCGATATTAGGATTAAATACCACGATGTTTTCAATTGGTCTAGAGCCGTTAACTTTACGAAAATCTAGAACAGGTTCTGTCGAAGGAAATGCTCCAATTGCTAAAAGAGATGGATTCAACATAGAAAAATTCAAACAATCTGTTATTGTAAATGGACGTGATACATAGTAAGTGCCCTGAGTCATATCAAAAACAGTGCCACCCAAATTGTACATGTTTGGATCTTCTCTATCAGTTGAGTAAGTTGTTTTGCGATTTCTCTTGATTATACTATCTCTCCACAAATCCAGTGCATCAGAGCTGTCGAATGTTGAATCGCATGGTTTTGCTCCGTAATTTCTTGGGTCATCTACTGAATACCCAGAAAGAAATCCAACACACACCCATGTTGAGTCTGGAGTGGAACCTGGTGTCAACGACGGATGAAAAGTGATCCACTTATATCTCCACCAACGGCCCAATATTGATCCACCGTTTTACTCAGGATTAGCTTCTGCTATAACCCCGGCCTTTCGTTTCTGTCTGAGTCGATAGCTTTCTCCTTTGATTTGAACGACATGTGAGTGGTGTAAGATACGGTCCAGCATCGCTGAGGTCAGTGCTGCATCACCGGCGAACGTTTGATCCCACTGCCCGAACGGCAGATTGGATGTCAGGATCATTGCGCTCTTTTCGTAACGTTTAGCGATGACCTGGAAGAACAGCTTTGCTTCTTCCTGACTGAACGGCAGATAGCCTATTTCATCAATGATGAGCAGGCGGGGGGCCATTACTCCACGCTGAAGCGTCGTTTTATAACGGCCCTGACGTTGTGCCGTAGATAACTGAAGTAACAGATCTGCTGCTGTTGTGAAGCGAACCTTGATACCTGCACGGACTGCTTCATAGCCCATCGCTATTGCCAGATGGGTTTTCCCCACACCTGATGGCCCCAGTAATACGATATTTTCATTACGTTCTATGAAGCTGAGTGAGCGTAACGACTGGAGTTGCTTCTGCGGTGCTCCGGTGGCGAATGTGAAGTCATACTCTTCGAACGTTTTCACCGCCGGGAAGGCTGCCATTCGGGTATACATCGCCTGTTTACGTTGATGACGTGCCAGTTTTTCTTCATGAAGCAGATGCTCCAGGAAGTCCATATAACTCCATTCCTGGTCTACTGCCTGTTGTGACAGCGCAGGCGCTGCGCTTATAAGGCTATCCAGTTGCAACTGCCCGGCGAGCGCCATCAGTCGTTGATGTTGCAGTTCCATCATCACGCCACTCCTCTGCAGAATGAGTCGTAGATGGAGAGTGGATGATGCAGGGGGTGTTTATCGAAGTTCACCAGATTTTCACCAGGATGCACGTCATACTCTTTTTTCTCCGGAGGCAGTGCCAGCATGGACTGCTGCTCTTCGAGCCAGCGATCGCAGGGACGTGCCTGGATTGTTTCATGCTTTCGTTGGTTAGCAACATCGTGCAGCCAGCGCAGACCGTGGCGGTTGGCTGTTTCAACATCGACAGTGATCCCCATCGGGCGCAGGCGAGTCATTAGTGGGATGTAAAAACTGTTACGGGTGTACTGCACCATCCGTTCCACCTTACCTTTAGTCTGTGCCCTGAAGGGGCGACACAGTCGGGGAGAGAAGCCCATCTCCTTGCCGAACTGCCACAGCGAAGGATGGAACCGGTGCTGACCGGTCTGATATGCGTCACGTTGCAGAACCACAGTTTTCATATTGTCATACAACACTTCGCGCGGCACACCACCAAAGAAGCGGAACGCATTACGATGGCAGGTCTCCAGCGTGTCATAACGCATATTGTCAGTGAATTCGATGTACAGCATTCGGCTGTATCCGAGAACAGCAACGAACACGTGAAGCGGTGAGCGACCATTACGCATAGTGCCCCAGTCAACCTGCATCTGTCGTCCGGGTTCAGTTTCGAACCGAACGGCAGGCTCCTGCTCCTGAGGAACCGAGAGAGAACGAATGAATGCCCTGAGAATGGTCATTCCGCCACGATATCCCTGGTCTCTGATCTCGCGAGCGATTACCGTTGCCGGGATTTTGTAAGGATGAGCATCGGCGATGCGTTGACGAATATAATCCCGGTATTCATCCAGGAGTGAAGCAACAGCAGGTCGCGGCGTATATTTTGGCGGCTCAGATTTTGCCTGCAAATAACGTTTAACGGTATTGCGGGAGATCCCCAGTTCTCTGGCAATCGCCCGGCTACTCATTCCCTGCTTGTGCAGGATTTTAATTTCCATAACTGTCTCAAAAGTGAGCATAAACTCTCCTGAATCAGGAGAGCAGATTACCCCCTGGATCTGATTTCAGGCGTTGGGTGTGGATCACTATTGCACCGTTCGTGACAGTTAGTTTTCAACTAACTGAACGACGACTAGCCTGCCGCCTTCCTCCTTTGACAGAACAAACTGAGCGTTATTCGTCAGTTCAATTTTTTCACCAATGGCAATCTGTCGTTTATCCGGTAATGACATAAGCCCATTTATGCCTTCATTTACTAACCACCACTGATCGTTATGGAAAACAAAATACCCAACTCGTTTCCTTTGTGCATCGGTTGTGCGCTCATTTGGCGCAATGAGGCGATTCACATGCCACGCATAGATTGACTGCCCGCTCCACACCATCAACCGGTGATCGTCAGGACGATAACTGCCTTCCTTTCGGGATGAATATAAATTTAGAACCGGTAATTTACCCTTGTATGGCGTACTGCAGTAGGGACAAACCGGCTTTGTCTTACCTGAGAAAACGTACCATTTCTGTTCACACGCCTTGTTCTGGCAGGGCTGTATCAGATCAACTGTTTTAACCAGGGCACTTTCCCACTCATCGGCGGTCGGGCGTTTAGTGGCATCGTGTAAGCCATCAATAAAGGCGCGTTCAAACAAAGGCGTCAGATAAGGGCCCATGATGGTGTAAGGAATTTTCTCCGGGTCAGCCCAGGGCAGTGAAAAGGAGGATAGCTGACTGACTTTGACTGCATTGCTTTTGTCTGTCGGATGTTCAATGAAGAGCGCCTTCTCACCCATAGATAAGGTCTCATCACGTACTTCATCCGACATGTCATGTATTTTTCCGCCACGTAGCGGATGACGGAAGAACAGATACATGTAGATAAGCACCGACAGCGCATGACGGTCAGTAGTAATGCTTGGCAATACGCGGTTCGGATCCTCTTTGGAAAGATGGCTGGTTTTCACCACTTCCGGAGCGATAAAATCCGGGGTACCCACGACGTCGGGAGGATACTTTCCAGGGACAACCAGGCCGTCTACGTCAATGATGCAGGCATGTCCCATTTCTGGATCGATAAGCACGTTTTTATAGCTTAGATCGCTGTGACAGAGACCTGCCGCATGCATCCTTCTGACGGCTCTTGTTAGCAGCAGACAGACCTTGAGATAGGTAAGCGTATTGCCTCGTTCACGTGGGTCGAGAAATTTATTCTGGTTGCTGGCGCTGGCAAACCATTTGCCTTCCTTTTCACGGCCTTTTATGCCAAGAAAATCATCGTTTTTAGAGCCGTATTTAAAGAAAAAGTAGCTTTTGTAGGTTGGAACCACGATGCCGATTTTATCCCCATGCTCAACAACGTGGGTCGGCCAGCAAAACAGGTCCTTCCAGTATTCACCTCCGGACTGACCAAAAATGTTTTGCCTGTAGCGTCCGGTGATCATATCAATCCGATCCCGGGCCTGCTCGTTCTGCGGTTTATGATAAAAAGCGACGACGTATGATTTATCAGGCGAGAAGTAAACATCCTTCATCGAGCCCGAACCAATTACCTCGTCAACATACTGGACTGTTTCGCCGTCCTTTGTTTTGCACGTAACAATATTTGCCATATTGATCCCCGAAAAAGCGTATCTCTTACCACAACACCGCAATAGTGCGGTCATCGTGGTTCCCTGTGGAGAAAAAGTTAAGCCAGTCGCCTAACCTCTCAGGCGCAATACTGGCGTCTGTAAGGACAGGGATGAGCTCATCAAGGAGACGGGTCCATTTTTCGTCACTGCGAAGCCCGTTATCCGTCTCAAACAGAGGGTCTGATACGCCATCTGTCATGAGGATCAAGTGAGATACATCATTCCATTTACCCACGCTGATGCGGCTGCTAAACGAGGGGTCTGCGATAATGCTTTGGTCAAGAAAGCGGGTTTGTCCTGCGTATTCTCCGCTATCGGGATTTCCCAGTATTCTGACTTTACCGGAAGGGCTGTATGCACCTATCGCACCATCACCAAGCCAGAATGCAGCCGCAAACAGCTCTTTATCAGTTCGTAGCGCTACAGTTGCCAGTAGGGTTGTTGAATAGGATTTCACAGGTTGTTCTGCACAAATGGCTTCGTTCTGGATACTGTTGACCGCGAGCGTAGCTGCCTGTTTAAAATGATGAAGCATGGCTTTTATGGTTGCCTGCTGATCGCTCCCTTCCCACGCCGTAATGTGCTGCTTTAAATGGATGCCTTTCAAACCACTGAGCTGATTGAAAAGGTAATCGCCAGCCGTTTGGACTGCAATCCGGGAGCCTTCCCGGGAATTTACCGCACTACCGGCCCCGTCTGCGACCAGCATGACAGACCATCCTGTTTCCTGGCAGTGGTTGATATAGAAGTCGTCATCTCTGAAGCTCCCGGCATGCTCATGAGATCGTCCCCGGCGACTGGCGGCAGCAATACGTATGTCACCCCTGACCAGGCCAGCAGCGTCCAGATGGGACTTAGGGTAGGAAGCGTCTGCTGGTGGCTCTACCACCTTCCACAGGCTTCTCGGATCGGGATTGACTATAAAAAGCTGTTTTGTTTCGCATTCGTCGTGTGAAGCGCATGACCAGAGTACTGAAAGCTCTATATCGCCGTTTTCGGTGGGTGTACCTGTCAGCAACTTATGCTCTTTGTCAAAGGTCAGGCCAATGTTCCGGGGAAAGACAACGTCCCTGACAGTAGCCTGCTGGCCCTCATCCAGAACGATAGCAACCGGCGAAGAGAAACGTTCGCCTGCGCGGGCGTTGGGAATAATTATTTTAGCTCTCGGGGGAACGGCAGGTGGCACAGCTAATCTGGCCCGCTGCTGGCCTGTCGGTATCTGCCCGGGTTTTAATACCAGGGAAGACAGGTTTTCGTCTTCCCTCTGTGCTGGTTTATCAAATTCGTAATAAGGCATCAGCTTCCAGAACGGAGGATGAGGTTCATTTTCTGGCAGGGGTTGCAGTAATGGTGTATCGGTAGCGTCAATGCCCGGGTTATCAGCATCACTTACGACCGTTTGTTGCTGATCGGAAAGGCTGGATGCTGACGAGGCGGCGATCTCTGCGTCGTTATCACCTTCACTAACCCGCGCAGATAAACCCTGTGCAAGGCTCTCAATCCGCTCTTTAAGCCGCATAATCTCTTCAGTAAGGGAAGGGGCGTGCGATAGAAGAAAAAGCCGCTCACCTTCTACAGGGTGGCCCAGCTCAGACAGCACTAAGCGGATAATCTTCTCTTCAAGTAAAGCATTTTGCGACATCAACCTCTCCCTCTGTTTACGTCGAAGTTAGTGTTTCCGCCATCATTGCTGAATGACAGACCTGTTTCACACCACGGGCAGATCACGTCATCCGGGCCGTCAATGCACAGCAATTTTCCGCATGAGCACAGGGCAAACGCACTGGCATTACCGCAGTGAGGGCAACCCGGTACGCCATGCAGTTCGCTGGTGTTTACCTGCAAACCGGTAGCGGTGGCATCTGACCATGCAAAATAGTCCTCATCGATGGGATAGCATCCGGCAATATTAAAGCTGTTCAGGTTCAGGCTGAAATCGAGCCCGGAAACCCTTGCTGGTGGCCGTTCATACTTCATCAGATACGGACGACGGGTCTTGCTGCAACGGCCGGTAAGCGTAACGCAGTTTTCGTCGTACGCTTTTACTGGCTCGTCTTTGGCCAGCCGGACTATGTATTCAGTCTGGCTGAGCTCAGGTTGTTTGTCGTCCCCGACGCTGCGGCTGTGCGCCGTAACCGAAGCCGTGATCCATTTGATGAAGCGGGTAAAGTCCCCTTCCTGAGACTCGGTGAACAGCATGACATTCTCTGTCAGTTGCCGCAGGATATTCAGGTCTGCTGACGGCCCCAGGCCAACGGCAATGAGATTCACTTTACTCGCGTAGTGATCCTTCCAGCGCTTCACTTCTGCGGTTGTGTCGTCAGTCGGACGTCCGTCGGTGAGGAGGTACACGACGGGTTTCCAGTCGCCTTTAGCCTCATGAGTGGTTTTTCTGACCTGAGTATCAATTTGCACGGTCAGCTCACGCAATGCGGCCCCAAGGCTCGTACCGCCGCCAACGGGAAGGCGGGGAGGGTAGAACGAGGCAATTTCGTGAAGAGGTACAATCGTACGGGCTACACCGGCAAATGCGATTACCGAAACCCAGGCTGTTTCAAGTGCGTGTGGATCCTTTCTTAAATCTCCGACGATCATTTGCAGACCATCGGTCATTTTTTTCAAGTTTTCACCAATCATGGACTCTGAACAGTCCAGGACAAAAAACACGGGAAGGCGTCTCATAATTTTCCTCGTACGGCTGGTACGGCCAGCAGAAAACGTTGCTGTACAGAAAGGTGTTGCCCGGAAACAGCACCTTTCTGTCTGTCAGAGCACCAGCTGGATTTCTGGTGGAGGAGGGGGAAGGGTATCAGTTCCGTTATTAATCCCCGCGCTTGTGCTGCCGGAAGACACGCTGGCCGATACCCATTTAAAGAAACCTGCAAACGCGGTTGAATCTAGCGTCTCCAGAGACACAACCTTATCGGTGAGCTGTTTTAAGTGCTCATGGCCTGCTTTAGGACCAACGGCGCAGGCAATGATGGATCCGAATCCCCGGCCGCGAATCGCTTTTACCGCTTCACCGTACGCCAGGGCATCAGAAGGGGTTCCATCAGTCATCAGGAATACCAGAGGACGCCAGTCTCCTTTGGTATCACCCTCTGAGCGACGTACATCCCGTTCAACACACTGCATCAGACATTCAAGGGCAGCACCGGTGAACGTCCCGCCTGCGCTTGGCACAACGATGTCAGAAAACTGGAAGTCTTCCAGCGGCGTGAGAGGAATGAACTCACGCGCCTCATTGTCATAGGTGATAATGGAGATATGAACGCTTTCGAGGGCGTAGGGATCCTGGCGAAGAGCGCTAAGCATCGCCTGAATTCCAACGTTAACGGAATGGATTGACTCACCGCGCATCGAGCCGGATGTGTCGATAACAAGGTAAACAGGCAGGCGGCGCATCACATGTAATTCCTCAGGTGCGAGACAAACGAATCTGATTCTGAAGGCTCACCAATTGCCCTGAGTTTCCAGCCTGTAGCCTCGCGTATCAGCTCGGCAAAGACCATGGAACGCTGGCTAGCGAAGGCGGGTCCGCCAGAAAGATCGAATCGTGCCATTTCAATATTACGGGCATCTACTGCCCGGATGAAGGCATTCTGAACTTTACCAAAGTGCTGCTGGAGCTTTTCACCATTGTAGATCTGAACGATGAACACAATTTTCTCGTACTGAGCGTCAAGGGAATTCAGGCGCACAATAATTTGCTCATCGTCACCGTCACCGGCTCCGGTTCGGTTATCGCCCGTCAGCCAGATATTGCCTGACTTATGGCGAAGGCTGTTGAAAAAGATGATATCGCCATTCACAAGCGTTGGTTTACCATTTTCCACATTGCCGAGATCGGTCACCTTTCCGGCTGAATTACACAGGAAAGCGATCACATCAAGGTCGTATTCTTCTTTTTTACCAAAGATCCCGCCGAGAAAACCTTTCTTTTCCTCATTAATATCCCAACCCAGGCCGATAGTAACGGACGAGAGATCGTATTCATTTTTTTTCAGGCTTACGCCCTGGCCTTTGCTCAGACTGACAGACATGACATCCCCTTAATCAATAAAATTATAAGACCACATTTACTTCTGGCGGCGGCGGTGGTAGGTCTTCAAGACCGATCACTTCTTTTTTGCTGGACTCCACTTTCTGACTGCCTACCGAAATGCTCGCACTGACCCATTTAAAGAAAGCTTTAATCGTCGAACTGTCAGCTGTATCGAGCTGAACCACGATTTCAGTGATTTCTTTGAGGACGCTGGTATCGGCATCATGCCCGGCTGCACATGCCACAACAACGCCGGTTCTGGCGGCTTTAAAGTCATTCAGGCCTTTACGCCAGTCATCATTCGGACTTCCATCCGTCATCAGGAATACAAGGGGACGCCAGTCACCTTTAGTGTCAGCCGTCGTTTTCTGTACTTCTTTGGCAATGGAGCTGGCCGTGAGAGTAAGCGCTTCGCCAAGAGACGTGGTGCCGCTGGCTGTTAGTGCTGGCATCTGGAAACTCAGGAGGTCTGTCAGGGGGACAGCCTGTCGGGCTGAAGAATCAAAGGTGATCACTGACACGTAAGCCGTTTCGAGTGCATACGGATCCTGTTTCAGCGTGGTAAGCAGCGTCTGAACGCCATTCTTAACCGCTTCGATAGGCTCTCCGTGCATAGAGCCGGACGTGTCGAGTAGCAGATATACGGGTAAGCGTCTCAAATGTAATTCCTTCTTAAGAGATCGGAAGAGGAGAGTAGTTTCAGGAAGAGGCCAGAGTTTGTTGATTTGATAAAACGGCACGACATCTGTCGGGGGGAGATTAAATACTCAGAAGCGGCATTATAGAAATAAGTTAACCACCATTGAATTACCGACATGTGAATGGCCTCTTATCAACAGAAAAAAATTCAGACCGTACTGGAATATAAGATTCCGAAAAAAACTCCGGCAAAAATAAACTTTCTTATGTATAAAAATCATCATACATCACAGATCTGCATGAATGGAGTGTAAATCGCCCAAAGATTGATGTGTAGCACATGAGGATGTCAAGACACCAGCTTTTGTAGGCAGTAAGGCGCTGCTGACATTGCGGAAGGAGAATAGATCAAAACTCCCTCACGCCAATACAGAGGTGAAATATGACAAAACCGGAGTTTTCACCCCGGTCTGAGATTTAGCGTCAGGACTTTTTAGTGCTGTATTCTTTTATCAGTTCATCAACGGAGTGCAGAGCCAGCTTCTCTACCGCTTCACTTCGGGTCGAGCCACTCAGCGCAGCCAGACGGTCAATTTTTCTTAGAATCCGCATGCGTAGCGATAATGACACAGCTGTTTTTTTATCCTTATCGAGTACGACCTTCCCTGTGGACTCACCGGTTTTCAGTTCAGCATTCTGTGCGAGCGCTTCATTCATCCGGCGAAGGGTCTTTTTATCCAGCTGGCCCGGATTAACGAGATGATAGGAATGACCTGCCTTGCTGTATTTGATCTCCGCAGAATATGACTCGCGTAGCTCTTTGAGGGCCCGGGTTAATGTCGGCTCTGAGCATTCCAGACTGGTTATAATGTCGGCAGCGGAAACGGGCTTGCCGGTGCCCAGTAAGTTGGCAAGCTTAAAAATCCGGGTCTGTCTGGTATTTAATTGCATCGTAAGATTTAGCCTGCTTAAAGGGTTAGTGGTTCAATAGGCTGAAAAATGAAGGTACTGCTCATCTTTCTAATAACCGGGTGATCGCCTAACGCTTCAACCGGATCAATGTGTTCTATGCCTTCAAAATTTACTGACGACATCTGGCTGCGAGTGCATTTGCAGGACAGGATATACTCATCCTCCAGATAGCCGGTCCGCTTACTGACCCGTTGCGTAAAGCCTGACACAATCACGTTGTCGAAAGGTAGCGTATGTAAAACGATACCGACCAGGCGGAACAAGCAGCCATGGACGTGGCGGGCATAGTTTTCGCGTACGGCTTTTTGCGTCATGGCTTTTTCCGTCAGCTCCGTTCCCCGGGCATTAACGCCGTAAATCTTATCAGGGAAATCTTCAATCTCAGCTAAATCAACGTCCAGCAGGACTGCTGATAGCTCCGGCTTTACTTCAAATGCAACAAGCGTTTCACGCGGCCATTCAGTTTCTGCCAGCACACCCGCCAGGTATGATTCGAAAAACGCGGCGTCTGTCCGGAACTGCTGCCGGGCATCTGCCTGAGCCGTGGCGAGCCGTTTTTCATGTTCTTCAGCTTCAAACTTCCAGTTTGCATACTGTTCGGCCCAGGCCGTCCGTTGTTGCTGGTACCGGTGCTGTCGAAGGGTATTCTCACGCTCCACATCAATCAGCTCCTGCTGCCACCGGCGAAGATTTTCGGCGTGGCGCTCAGCTTTAGCTGATTCCGATTCAAACCATTTACCCAAAAAACTAATGCCTTCGCTCTCGGCAGGCTTTTCCGGCAATGCAAGGTAGTCTGGCTTTTCTGGACGCACCGGTGCCGGAACCTGAAAAGGCGACGTTCTGTTATGCAGGTATACTGCTTCCAGCTCTGCCCAGCTGATGCCTGTTTTTGGATCCGGCGTCAGCTCGTGAATATTACGGATTGCGGTTACCGCTGACATGAGTTCAGCGGCTTTCTGCTCAAGCGCCTGTCTGAGCCCCGGGTCGGTTGCCGTCCGGTTTTCACCTCTGGAACGCGCGGCCCGGTCAAGCCGGGTACGGTAACTCAGCCCGGTACCGGGCAAGCCCAGATTGGCATAGGTCCCCCGGCTACCAAAAGAAACGGAAGCACCTCTCGGCCCGACACTCAGGCTCGGTGCACCGTTACTCAGGTTGAGGCGAACGCCAGGAATAATGTTGATCGACTTTCTGAACCTGAACCCCATTATGATTTCCTTAATGATGCTGGGTCACGGTAAGTAATCTGATTCCATCAGCGCTTTGCTCGTTCTGTAACCCATAAAAACGAGCCCTGTCCAGAATGCCAGCCGCCCAGCGGCGATGTGTGGCGGGTTCACACATTGCTCCCTGCGACTTAAACACGGCCTGGGTAGAGTTCAGGATCCGCAGAGCGTCAGAATGCTCACCCTGAGTGACCATCAGCGCGTTTTGAATGACCTCTATCTGACCCGGGTGAATGGCCGTTTTCCCAACAAGCCCGTGTGCAATATCAAGAGCCAGCTCTCTGGCCATAACGGCATGATCGTCAATATGCTCACATACGGGCGCGGTCAGGGCAAAATCACGCGGGCCGAAGACCGAAACGAGCATTTTGATGACGTAGCCCATCGGGCTGTCATACAGCGTCAGGTCCCGGGGACGGCGAAGCGACACAACGTTCATAAGATCGTTGCCGCCGATTCGAAGCGCAATAATGCGGTCGTGGCAGGGATGTTCCTCCAGACGGGTAGCCAGCTCGCGCATCTGAACCACGTCAAAGACATCTTCTGTTTCCAGCGTTGGCATCATGCACAGGTGAGTCCCGACCATGATATCCCACCATTCAGCTAACGAACTGAGGGTAAATTTAGGCAGCACAAACCCGTCGACAGCGGAAAGATCATGATGCGCTTTTAACCATCTGCCCATTTCGGCATGCCGGGGGCGAATGAACACCAGAGGCCAGTCATTTTTACCCAGGCTACTCATGCTGTTACTGAGCTCGTGCAGCAGGTGCTCCAGATTTTTGAGGGCGACAGGGATGTCTGCTTCACTGACAGCATCCTCCAGGCAAATCACCAGAGAGCGCAAGCCCGGGATTTTCCCGTGCAGGACGGCATCAGCAATATCTTCCCGTGTTGCAGGCATGTATAGCGTGGCTCCCAGATTCCAGGGAGAAAGACGATTTTTCATCAGAGTACCTTCTTGATAATGGTTACAGCCCGATACTGGCCGAGGGTTCCCCCCATTTCTGTAACAACTATTCCCTTTTCACGAGCAAGCCCTACAAGCAAGGCAACGTCCGGGTCGTCAATAGAACGCACAAATACATGGTCCGGTACCCGACGTAATACAGCCCGGGTTGCTTCAGCAATACCGGGTTTAATACGATTGACGCTGTCCACTTTAAATTCATCGGCCAGGAACGCGATAACGTCGCGACTTGTCTGCCATAAGACCCGGGCTGATTCCGTATTCCAGCTCAGGGGAGCGAGGGATGACGGTGTTAACTTCTTACGGAAATGAGCGACGGTATCGGCAAGCATCCGGCTGCATTCGAATTCACTGAGATGCTCGCAAACCATGCACCCGTGTAATCCTTCAGAGGACCATACTGACCGGGAGATCAGGCCTGATACCGGCGCCCCCATGATGCCAAAAGGAATGAGCCAGTCATCATCACTGGCTGCAAGCCAGGAGCAGCCACAGGGATCGGCCAGGACAACCAGTCGCGGCTGCTCAGGATAGCCCGGGCGATCTTTCAGTGCGCGTACAAGCTCTCCGGTAATTGCGCCTTTACCTGTCCATCCGTCAACAAAGACAATACCGCTGGTACCATGCCGCTCTTCAATGACGTCGAGGGCTGCACCGTCAATTCCACGATCCCGGATAATGCTGATACCGTAATGCCATGAGGTTTTCCCCATGTCACGCAGGGCCTGGTGCAGCATAACGCCGAGCGGCACGCCAGCCCTGACAAGACTGGCCAGTACAATGGGCTCATCACCAAAGCGTTTGGCCAGAGCAATAGCGAGCTGTGTGACTTCTTTTGCAAGTCTCTCTGCGCCCCGATCCAGCGCCCGGTGAAACAAATCAAGATGCCATTGTGTTGGCGCTGGCTCCTGACTGAGCATGTCCGAATAATGTTTCTTCCCTGACTGAATCAGCTCTTCTTTTTGCTCAACCGGCGTCATCTCAATGACAACCGGCTTTAGCAGAAATTCCACGTCACCGGGCTGGTATGAGCCGGTAAATGTGTCATGTGGCTGCATTTTAATTTTCTCCAAAAATTCGCTGTGAAATGGCATCTGCAAACTGACTCTGACGCGGGATGCCAAACCAGCTGCACAGTTTCATAAAACGATGATCGCTCAGGCTGTCGCCCAGGCCAATTACGGGGAAGACTCCGCGTTCAGCCCGAAGTTTTTCAAGCAGCCATCTGACTGCCAGCCCTTTCTCAACCGGGGTGGGAAGCCAGGCCACGTTATTACTGTTGCGGTGGATGTAGAAGCCCTCGGTCGGAAACACCGTTTCTATCTCATCTGCAATGGCATTGAGCTCGTCAAGGCGGGTGCTGTCGCGGTGCTTCATCACCATATAAACCGCCGTTTCACAGTATTCGAAGTTCAGCCTTGCCCAGGCATTGATCCCTTTTGCGTCCATCATTTCAGTGATCAGACGCTGCATCGATGTCAGCTTTTCCTGGTAGGGAGCCAGCTGGCCAAGCATATGGGCCTTCCACTCCTCGTCGGGTTTGCCTTCAGGCGTGAGAATGACGGCCCCGTGCGTGGTGATTGCCCAGGAGTGGAAAGGGATCCGGACGCGGCTGATTTCTTCAGTTCCCCGGGCGGTAACAGGTATGAGTTCAGCCTGCTCCAGGAGCCAGTCCACCAACATGGACTGTTCTTCCGTCATAAAGCTTCGTGGATTCAGGGTGCGATCAACGGCACCGGTACGGAATGGCTCCAGGGCCAGCTCGTCCACCATTTTACGACGGGTCTGAAAGAGCGTGTCGTCAAGGTCGCTCAGAACAACGGGTTTATTCATAGGTAACAATCTCCACGACGGGCGCAACCTCAGCCAGGGCTTTAAGAAGCTGCGTGTCAATACTTTCTGCGGGTGTCTCAGTACACACAAGAATACGGTCAAACTGCTGGTGGGCGACGTTATAGACAAAATTGGGGATGCCCAGCCCGTAGTTATCCGTAAAGGAAATGGCGGACTCAATGGCATAACCAACGGCGATAGGGGAGCGGGTGGTCGAACCATAAAGTGCCTGTGCTCCGGCAGCTTCGAGCCGTTCAGCAAGCAGGAACGGCTCCCAGACGAATTCCCCGGTCCCGAGAACCAGAATACGTTCCCCCTTGCGGACGGAGACCTCATGGCCGAGATCGGCCGCAGGTGCGAGCATCCCCAGTCGACCCCAGGACTGTTTTCCCAGGATGTCCCATTCTCCGCGTGAAGTTACGTTGACTTTCGGCATGTCCGGGACAGGTGCATCAGGTAATGGGGTCCATCCCCACTGACCGCTTACAAGCGAAACCGAAGTGACGGGCAAGGATGTGCGCTCCGACAGGGCGTTGCTACTCCAGTCGGTAAGCGTAACGGCGATAACCTGTTCAATATGTTGAAGCTTGCCGGTATTACGCAGGGCAGAAAGCAGGTTAATAAAGGTATTACCGGTGGTTGCCTCGTCATCAATCAAAACCAGCGTTCGTGCGTTGGTAACACGACGTCTTTTCTCTTCATCATCTGGCAGATAGATCAGATGATCGGTGGCGTGGCTGTGTTCTTCCTTGAACTCGCAAAGTAACGTGCCATCAACCGGGTGACGGGTAGAGGTCAGATAGACAGATTCACGATGCTGGTGGCGCACTTCATCAAACACACCGGCCCCTAGCCCAACGGCGGTTTCAGCCATACCGATAAAAAGTACGGGCCCTGTCAGCGTTGCGGGGAACTGGCTGGCAAGCTGTCTGTAGGCCTGCCGCATGACTGAGGGTGGCACGGGAATGTGCCTGCCGAGTACTTTGCTGACAAACAGAAAGGCGCGTTTCGGGTTACGTCTTTCAGCGATATCAAACAGGTCATCGAGCGAAACATCACCCTGGTCGCGGGTTACCTGTATCGTACCGCATGAGAGGGTACGGCGATAAATCATATCTTCGAGGGTATCAGACATAAACACGCCTTAATTCAGATGGTTAGAGAGTGATTCCGGGTAAACGATGACATCTGTGATGGATCTCACTGCAACCGGAGAAAAGGTATTTCTGGCGCTCTGGATCACCGCATCTTCAGACATCAGACCGAGCTTAAAGGCAGCAAACAACCCGGGAAGGTTCACCCCGCTGTGAAGGGTATAACCCACCCCGCCTGACGGACGCATGTTGGTTTCAAGCAGCACCGGGTTGCCATTCACATCGTTTCGCGTCTGAACATTCACCAGCCCGTCGGCCTTCATAACCCGGGCGCAGTCACAAGCCAGTTCCCAGGCGCTTCCTTCGTTTACCAGATACTGGATAGCCCCTTCCTTACGGCGTCCCACGGCTGCGAGTATTTCGCCCTTATCCGCGAGGATATCGACGGAAAATTCCGGGCCTGGCAGGTACGGCATCAAAACAAGGGGTTTAAACGACTCAGAAGCCGATGCTGCTGCAATATACTGTTGCGGACTGACCAGACGATGTTCGGGATGATTAAAGACGGCCATGGACGAAGCACTGTCATCAAAGCGCCAGAATCCCATGCCATAGATACCCGTCACCGGCTTCACGCATACCGGGCTGTCCGAGAACGGCGGGGCCGCGAGGTGCGTCTTTAATTCTGCCAGCGTATTCACCCGCCAGGACGGTACGACCGGGAGCCCGTTTTGCTCCATAAACTGAGCAAAAGTAACTTTTTCGTCAGCCAGAGTTAACCAGTCGACGCCTGTTGCACCGGTAGTAAGGGTGGCTCCGGTCGATTCAATGGCTGAACGGTGTTCTTCAAACCACTGGCTGTTACGGCCAGTATGAATATGGTGGATGCCGTAGGTCTGAATGGTTTCCTGGATAAACTGAAGACGTTTTTGAGGATCTTCAGGTTCAGTCAAAGAATAATCGGCAACGGAAAGGATTTCATTTCTTTCGTTACGGTGGGAGGCAAAAACGGTAATGGCAAAATTATTTTTTTGTGCAAATGATTTTACCCCCTGAATAATATCTCGCTGGGAGGATAAACCTTCCATAAACCAAATTTTCTTGTTCATTTTTTTTAATTAT
>ERZ786681.110-NODE-110-length-16723-cov-5.222522_pt1 | contig 16723 bp, 12 predicted proteins | sample MGYA00511013_ERZ786681 | MGnify/ENA primary metagenome ERZ786681 (study PRJEB29978, sample SAMEA3491297) | human gut metagenome | biome: ENVO:mammalia-associated habitat; material: ENVO:feces | place: Bangladesh | collected 2010-04-07 ...
CATGACAGAGAGAGCTGGCCGGCTCTCTCTGCACGGGAAGGATAATACAAGGCATAATAAGACGCGGTAAGCGTCGCATCAGGCATCGGCGCATGGTGTCGGATGCGCCACGCGACGCATCCGATAATACCTTACTCTTCCATCGCCTGGCGGATCTGATCCAACGACGCAGGATCATCAATGGTCGTCAGATCCCCAGGATCGCGTCCTTCGCAAATCGCCTGGATCGTGCGGCGCAGCATTTTTCCGGATCGCGTTTTTGGCAATTGCGAGACAAACCAGACGTGCGCCGGGCGGCCAAAGTTGCCAATCTGGCTGTCCACCAGCGCCATAATCGCCTTCTCTTGCGAGTGCGCCACCTCACGGTCTTCCAGACTGTCGCTCTCTTTCGGAATGACAAACGCCACCGCCACCTGCCCTTTCAGCGCATCTTTCACCCCAACCACCGCCACTTCGGCAACGCCCGGATGACTGGAGATACTCTCTTCAATCTCGCGCGTCCCCAGCCGATGCCCGGCAACGTTAATCACATCGTCAGTGCGCCCGAGAATAAAGTGATAACCGTCAGCATCGCGGATACCCCAGTCAAAAGTGGCGTACACCGGACGGGAAAACAGCGACCAGTACGTCTTCACAAAGCGGTCGTCGTCGCCCCAAATGGTCTGAATACACCCCGGCGGCAATGGCCCTTCCACCACCAGCATCCCTTTCTCGTTGACGCCACACGGTTCGCCGGTGACTTCATTAAGCAACTGCACGTTATAGCCATACATCGGCACGCCGGGGCTTCCCAGACGCGTCGGCCTGTCGTCCAGACCGCGAGCAATCGCCATAATCGGCCAGCCGGATTCGGTCTGCCAGTAGTTGTCGATGACCGGCACATCCAGCGTATTGCTCACCCAACTGGCGGTCGGCTCGTCCAGCGGCTCCCCCGCCAGATAGAGCACTTCCAGCGACGAGAGATCGTGTTTGCGAATTTCAGCGGTAGGGAATTTTTTCAGCACGCGAATGGCGGTCGGCGCTGAGAACATCCGGCTAACCTGATATTTCTCGACGATTTTCCACCACACGCCGCAGTCCGGCCAGGTCGGTAATCCTTCGTAAACGATAGTCGCCATCCCCGCCAGCAGCGGCGCGTAGACGATATACGAATGCCCCACCACCCAGCCGATATCCGAAGCACAAAAGAACACACCGCCCGCTTTGCCGCCAAAAATGGTGTCCATCGAGGTCGCCAGCGCCACCGCATATCCGCCAACGTCACGCTGCACGCCTTTAGGTTTGCCGGTCGTGCCGGAGGTGTAGAGAATGCAGGAGGTTTCGTTGGATTCCAGCCACGCCACCGGTACCCGCGCGCCGATGTGTTGATGGCGCAACGACGCGAAATCGACATCCCGCCCGCTGACGCGTGCCATTTTCGCCAGCCCGCGATCCACCAGCAAAACATGGCGTGGCTGGTGCTGTGCCTGACTTATCGCATCGTCGAGCAATTTTTTATAGGGAATGATTTTGCCACCGCGCGCTCCGGCATCAGCCGAGACAATCAGCACCGGTTTAGCATCATCAATTCGCGCCGCCACGCTGTGCGAGGCAAATCCCCCAAACACCACCGAGTGAATAGCGCCAATGCGCGCGCAAGCCAGCAGAGTAATATGCGCTTCGGCAATCATCGGCATATACACCAGCACCCGATCGCCGCGCTGCACACCCAGCGAGCGCAGCATTGAGGCCACCGCATTCACTTCGTCATGTAACTGGCGGAAGGTAAAGGTGCACTCTTCTTCTGTTTCCGAAGAGACGGCAATCAGCGCCAGCGCCTCTGGCTGTTTCTCCAGCCAGCGGTCGATAGCGTTGTGACACAAGTTGGTTCGGCCTTCACAAAACCAACGGGCAAACGGCGGATTGCTGTGATCGAGCGTTTGCGTAAAGGGCGTCTGCCAGTCAATACGCCGGGCCTGCTCGGCCCAGAACTGCTCCGGTTCGTTAATCGAACGCTGATAAAATTCGCTAAAAGACATAATGCTCTCCTGTTGAACTTACGCCTTACCGCTGTTTGCTTAAATGACGTACAGGTCGAGATACTCATTGACCGGCATCTGTTCCAAGCGAGCTCTGTCGAGAGAAACCTCCAGAATGCGCTGCTGTTGGCGAGTCGGGAACTGGCGCGCGAGATTGATTTTGAATTTATCGACCAGCTTCGGAATGCCATCCTGACGGCGGCGAGCATGACCAATGGGGTACTCCACCACCACTTCTTCAAATCGCGTACCGTCGGTGAACTCAAGGGTTATGGCATTGGCGATGGCACGTTTTTCCGGGTCGTGGTAGTCAGCGGTAAATGCCGGATCTTCAAAGCAATTGATCTTCTCGCGCAGGGCGTCGATGCGTTTATCTTGCGCAACGTTGTCCTCGTAATCTGCCGCCGTTAAGCGTCCGAACAGCAGCGGGATCGCCACCATGTACTGAATGCAGTGGTCGCGGTCTGCCGGGTTATTGAGCGGTCCTTTTTTGTCGATGATGCGAATACAGGCTTCGTGGGTGCGAATGGTCACTTTTTCGATATCTGCCGCCGTTTTGCCTGCTGCCTGCATCTGTTCATAGAGCGTCATCGCTGCTTCAACTGCCGTCTGGGAGTGGAACTCCGCCGGGAAGGAGATTTTGAACAGCACATTTTCCATCACGTAAGAACCGTACGGGCGCTGGAAGCGGAACGACTCACCTTTGAAGGAGACGTCGTAGAAGCCCCACACAGGCGCAGTCAGGGCTGACGGGTAACCCATTTCGCCCGTTTTCGCCATCAGTGCCAGACGTACCGCGCGGGAAGTGGCATCGCCCGCCGCCCAGGATTTACGCGTGCCGGTGTTCGGCGCATGGCGATAGGTGCGCAGCGACTGACCGTCCACCCACGCCAGCGAAACGGCGTTGAGAATTTCCTCGCGGGTCAGGCCGAGCATTTCGGCGACCACGGCGGTGGAAGCCACTTTCACTAACAGAACGTGGTCGAGGCCGACGCGGTTAAAGGAGTTTTCCAGCGCGATGCAGCCCTGAATTTCATGGGCTTTGATCATTGCGGTCAGCACCTGTTTCATGGTCAACGGCGCTTTGCCGCTGGCGACCGCGTTGCGCGAAAGCCAGTCTGCCGTTGCCAGAATGCCGCCGAGGTTGTCGGAAGGATGCCCCCACTCCGCCGCCAGCCAGGTATCGTTGAAATCGAGCCAACGGATCATCGCGCCGATGTTAAATGCCGCCTGGACGGGGTCGAGCTGGAACTGAGTTCCGGGGACGCGCACGCCGTTAGGTACGACGGTGCCGGGGAAAATTGGCCCCAGCAGTTTTTTACAGGCTGGGTATTCGAGAGCTTCAAGACCGCAGCCGAGCGTGTCGAGCAGGCAGTAATGTGCGGTGTCGTAGGCTACTTTGGAGCTGATTTCGTAGTTCATCACGTAATCGACGATATCAACGATTTCACGATCAAATTCCGGGCGGATGTTGTTGATTTGAGCTGACATTGGGTACGTTTCCTTATTGTTATTCGTAGAGGTTTACTGGCGCTTATCCAGCGCGACAAACTGGCGGTCTTCCGGTCCAACATAATTGGCGGAAGGACGGATAATTTTGTTGTCCTGACGTTGTTCGATAATGTGCGCCGCCCAGCCGGTGACGCGGGCGATAACAAACAGTGGTGTGAACATCTCGGTGGGAACGCCCATCATGTTGTAGGAAACAGCGGAGAACCAGTCGAGATTGGGGAACATCTTTTTGCTCTCCCACATCACCGTTTCCAGGCGATCGGCGATGTTGTACATCTTCAGCGAGCCGCCTTCCTGCGAGAGCTGCTTCGCCACACGTTTGATCACCTGATGACGCGGGTCGGCGATGGTATAAACCGGATGACCAAAACCAATGACCACTTCTTTGTTTTCCACCCGCTTGCGGATATCGGCTTCGGCTTCGTCCGGCGTTTCGTAGCGTTGCTGGATCTCCAGCGACACTTCATTCGCCCCGCCGTGCTTCGGCCCGCGCAGTGCACCAATCGCGCCAATAATCGCGGAATACATATCAGAGCCAGTGCCCGCAATCACCCGGCTGGTAAAGGTGGAGGCGTTAAACTCGTGTTCGGCGTACAGCACCAGCGAGATATGCATCGCCTTTTCCCAGCTTTGCGATGGCTTTTCGCCGTGCAGCAGGTGCAGGAAGTGACCACCGATGGAGTCGTCATCGGTTTCCGGCTGGATGCGTTCGCCGTTGTGGCTGTAGTGATACCAGTAGAGAAGAATCGAGCTAAGTGACGCCAGCAGTTTGTCGGCAATATCCCGCGCGCCAGAGACGGTATGCCCCTCTTTTTCTGGCAGCGTGCAGCCGAGCGCGGAAACGCCGGTGCGCATAACATCCATCGGGTGCGACGCCGCCGGTAAGGCTTCCAGCACGGTACGCACATTAGCTGGTAAACCACGCAGGGCTTTCAGTTTCGTTTTGTAAGCGGCGAGTTCGTCACGGGTCGGCAGTTTGCCGTGGATCAGCAGATGCGCCACTTCTTCAAATTCGCAATGTTCCGCCAGATCAAGAATGTCGTAGCCGCGGTAATGCAAATCATTGCCACTTTTACCCACGGTGCAGAGCGCCGTATTGCCCGCCGGAACGCCAGAAAGTGCCACCGATTTTTTCGGTTTAATGACATGGGTACTGTTTTGCAGGATCGTTGTGTCGCTCATATTGTCCTCGTCATTTGTAGGGTCGAGATATTTTTCGTTGTGTTTTATTTCACCTGGCTACGGGCAAACAGGTCGTCGAGCTTCTCTTCGTACTGGTAGTAGTTGATGCTTTCGTACAGCTCGTTGCGGGTTTGCATGGTGTCGATGACGCTTTTCTGCGTGCCTTCCTGACGCAGGACGTTGTAGACATGCTCAGCGGCGCGGTTCATGGCGCGAAACGCTGAAAGCGGGTACAGCGCCATTGCAACATGGGCGCTGCGTAATTCGTCGGTGGTAAACAGCGGTGTTGCACCAAATTCGGTGATGTTGGCGAGGATCGGCACCTGCACCGCATCGGCAAACTGGCGGTACATGGCGAGTTCGGTAATCGCCTCCGGGAACAACATCTCGGCACCCGCTTCAACATAGGCCTGCGCACGCTCGATCGCGGCGTCCAGCCCCTCTACTGCCAGCGCATCGGTGCGCGCCATGATCACAAAATCAGGATCGGTTTTCGCATCCACCGCCGCGCGGATCCGATCCACCATTTCCTCTTTCGAGACGATCGCTTTGTTCGGGCGATGACCGCAGCGTTTCGCACCAACCTGATCTTCAATATGCAGTCCTGCCGCACCGGCTTTAATCATCGATTTCACGGTGCGCGCCACGTTAAAAGCAGAAGAACCAAAACCGATATCCGCATCCACCAGCAGCGGCAGCGAACAAACGTCGGTGATACGACGAATGTCGGTCAGCACATCATCAAGGGTAGAAATACCGAGATCGGGCAGCCCCAGCGACCCTGCCGCCACGCCACCGCCGGAAAGATAAATTGCCTGATATCCGGCACGCTGCGCCAACAGCGCATGGTTAGCGTTGATGGTGCCAACAATCTGCAATGGATTTTCTTTAGACAGTGCAGCGCGAAACGCTTTACCTGGAGAGTGTAGAGACATAGCCCATCCTTTGTTATCAACTTGTTATTTGCGTTGATAAAGACAAAGCAAGGGGTGTGCCACAATTGATCGAAGAAAATTAAATGTTTAATTTCAATTTGTTATAAATAAAGTCATGAAGTAATCCGCAAATATGCGTTTCAGTTAACGTTTCAGGCAATGTTTCACCGCGTTTCATTGCAACAATTATGAAACAAGACTAAACCCAATATTCGGTTTCTTAACTTTGCGGTGCGCTATGGCACATCCACCACGGCTGAATGACGACAAACCGGTTATCTGGACGGTATCTGTAACGCGCCTGTTCGAGCTGTTTCGCGATATCAGCCTCGAGTTTGATCATCTGGCGAACATTACCCCTATTCAGCTTGGCTTTGAAAAAGCGGTGACCTACATCCGCAAGAAACTGGCAAGCGAACGCTGTGACGCCATCATCGCTGCTGGCTCTAACGGCGCGTATCTGAAAAGCCGCCTGTCAGTGCCAGTTATTTTGATTAAACCGAGCGGCTACGATGTGTTACAGGCACTGGCAAAAGCCGGAAAACTCACCTCTTCTATCGGCGTTGTCACTTATCAGGAAACTATTCCGGCGCTGGTGGCGTTTCAAAAAACCTTTAATTTGCGCCTCGACCAACGTAGCTACATTACCGAGGAAGACGCACGCGGGCAGATTAACGAGCTAAAAGCTAACGGCACCGAAGCGGTGGTCGGCGCGGGGCTGATTACCGATCTGGCAGAAGAAGCCGGAATGACCGGAATTTTTATCTATTCCGCCGCCACCGTGCGCCAGGCGTTCAGCGATGCGCTGGATATGACGCGCATGTCGTTACGCCATAACACTCACGATGCTACCCGTAACGCCCTGCGTACTCGTTACGTGCTGGGCGATATGCTCGGTCAATCACCACAGATGGAACAGGTACGACAGACTATTTTGCTGTATGCCCGCTCCAGTGCGGCGGTGTTGATTGAGGGGGAAACGGGGACGGGCAAAGAGCTGGCGGCCCAGGCGATTCATCGGGAATATTTTGCCCGCCACGATGCGCGACAGGGCAAAAAGTCGCATCCGTTTGTTGCCGTCAACTGCGGGGCGATTGCCGAATCGTTGCTGGAAGCAGAGCTGTTTGGCTATGAGGAAGGGGCGTTCACCGGCTCGCGACGCGGAGGTCGCGCCGGGCTGTTCGAAATTGCCCACGGCGGTACGCTGTTTCTGGATGAGATTGGCGAAATGCCGCTACCTTTGCAGACTCGCCTGTTACGGGTGCTGGAAGAAAAAGAGGTCACCCGCGTCGGCGGGCATCAGCCTGTTCCGGTGGATGTGCGAGTCATTAGCGCCACTCACTGCAATCTGGAAGAAGATATGCGGCAAGGGCAGTTTCGCCGTGATCTGTTTTATCGGCTGAGTATTTTACGCCTGCAACTGCCACCACTGCGCGAGCGGGTGGCAGATATTCTGCCGCTGGCGGAAAGCTTTTTGAAAGTGTCTCTGGCAGCACTTGCCGCCCCGTTTTCTGCCGCCTTACGCCAGGGGTTACAGGCAAGTGAAACTGTGCTGTTGCGCTACGACTGGCCGGGCAATATTCGAGAACTGCGCAATATGATGGAGCGACTGGCGCTGTTTTTAAGTGTGGAACCGACGCCGGATTTAACGCCGCAATTTTTGCAGCTGCTACTGCCGGAACTAGCGCGCGAGTCAGCGAAAATTCCCGCACCACGCTTACTGACACCACAACAGGCACTGGAGAAATTTAAAGGCGATAAAACAGCAGCGGCGAATTATTTAGGCATAAGCCGGACGACGTTCTGGCGGCGGCTGAAAAACTGAACTGCCGAATGCAGCGCGAACGCTTTATCCGGCATAAATTTCAATAGACGATGATCACCGATAAACATACGCATCGGGGATGTTTACATAGGGTTCAGAATTACTTCTTCTTATAAATATTTGCCGTGCCGTGGATCTTATTGTCAGTTTGACCGGAGGTCAGTACCAACACATCAGCCCCTTTTTCATCCGCTTTTTTGATCAAATCTTCTTTCGCATCTGCGGTCGACATTTCATTACTGGTTGAAATATCACCTATTTTTTCATATTGCGATTCAACTTTTTCAAATTCCGCTTTGGTCATTAATTCTGCGGCATAGACATTGGTAACGGCAAACGCTAACACACCAACTAACATTTTAGAGATTATTTTCATATTACGGCTCCAGAGTTGTTATCACACTATCACCCACCGACATTATTGGGTTGATTAATAATTAGTTCAGTCAGGGCATAAACGCCAGTAACCGGAAATAAGACACTTTGTGATCTCTCTCGCACCCGATTATTTTTGGTAGAAATATGATGAAGTTACTTCACTTTTTTATGGATGAAATCACTATGGATCCTTTGCACGCCGTTTACCTGACCGTAGGACTGTTCGTGATTACTTTTTTTAATCCGGGAGCCAATCTCTTTGTGGTAGTACAAACCAGCCTGGCTTCCGGTCGACGCGCAGGGGTGCTGACCGGGCTGGGCGTGGCGCTGGGCGATGCATTTTATTCCGGGTTGGGTTTGTTTGGTCTTGCAACGCTAATTACGCAGTGTGAGGAGATTTTTTCGCTTATCAGAATCGTCGGCGGCGCTTATCTCTTATGGTTTGCGTGGTGCAGCATGCGCCGCCAGTCAACACCGCAAATGAGCACACTACAACAACCGATTAACGCCCCCTGGTATGTCTTTTTTCGCCGCGGATTAATTACCGATCTCTCTAACCCGCAAACCGTTTTATTTTTTATCAGTATTTTCTCAGTAACATTAAATGCCGAAACACCAACATGGGCACGTTTAATGGCCTGGGCGGGGATTATGCTCGCATCAATTATCTGGCGAGTCTTTCTTAGTCAGGCGTTTTCTTTGCCCGCAGTGCGTCGTGCTTATGGGCGTATGCAACGCGTTGCCAGTCGGGTTATTGGTGCAATTATTGGTGTATTCGCGCTACGCCTGATTTACGAAGGGGTGACGCAGCGGTGAGCAGATAATTTACTCTCTACGTAATCAACCTGATTTGCCGAATCCCGACCATCGGCGATGATAGCCCCCGTAATGCGTGGTCCTTATTTCCGATAAGTTTACTTGAGTCTTTAGCTTCCCATTTCAGCCCACTCTCCCCTGTGTGGGCTTTTTTCATTGCTCTGCCCCGTCCTGAATAGCCAAACAATGGCAATGTTTCACTTTGCAGGGATGATAATAAGGGGATCTGATTCAGAAGAGTTATGAAAAGTTGGACCGCCATCGAGGCCTCGAACCCCGTACCATACAACAATCCTGGTTGTCGTCTGCTCTTCCTGATGAGCTAATGGCGGTTTTTGATATGAGCCTTACAGCATATTTTCTGTCAGGCTTGAGTGCGATGCGTAAGATACAGAAAAGACCCCACACAAACATGATGGAATTATGATTTTTTTCATATGAATGTCAACCCACACATTCACAAAACATCTGCATGAGATCATTTTTTATACACCGTATAGCTGCGAAACCACTGCTGATGCTTTTTTAAGCGAAGCGTCGCCGATCACAACAAAATATCGGCGAAAAAGGCGGTGGAATGCCATTTGGCATACGGATATACAGATGAAATGATTACCTGCTTTGCGATTCACTCTCTGGTGGAATAACAACTCGCAGGTGGAACCCTTTCTGAACTAAAGAGTGTAGCGGATTTTAACGTGCTTATTTACAGGATAATATCTGTCACCTAATTCCTGGACTCTATTAGATATCCATTGATTTAATCGCGCATCATCTCTGTATGTTTTTACGTCCAGAACAGAGAGCAATAACATCACCAGTGATTCAGGAAAAACAGGGTAGATATTTTTTAAGTGTAATAATAATCCATGCGCAAGCGCCTGCTTAATGGGTGCGTCGGTCTCCGGAATAGACGACATTTCGCGAAGCCATTTTTCCACATGCATACACTCTTTCCCTTTAGGGAAAAGTCTCAGCAAAGGCATATGGTGTTCAAGAAGAATACATTTGCAATCTGTTCGCACTGAATCGATAAACTGCACTAATTTCTTAAGCCCGGTAAAGCGTCCAGCCTGCACGTTTGCTTTAATATCAAGAAACGCATCATCCTGGTCATATACCCAAACTGTCCCTTTTTGATTTTCAAGTATGCGAAAAACAAACTTAACCGGGTGATCAGGGTAATCCATCCAGTCATAAAACCCAGGGAAATCATTAAACTGCACATTTATGGTGAGTGCGTTATCGTCTGACCACTCACAGTCTCGTACGGCAGCCATGAGATGAATGAGTTTGTCGTCATCGACTAAATCATCACGACAATCATAAGGATAATCATAATATTGTTTAATCAAAACCTTGAATATATCGACACAGGAGACCAGGGAGCTTTTGATATCCTCTGATAACTGATTGTTTTTAACCGTATTAAGTATGCTTTGTTGCGTATATGGCATCAAATTATTGTGCGGAGCTTTTAATGATATCATCGCGATCTCTCTTAAATAAAAATAAACGTCGCAGATAATAAAGCCCTGATTAAACCAGGCACTATCAGAAATCGCTCATAACGAACGTGTGAAGTATTGTGTACTGGAGGGAGTTAATTTAACAATTTGAATTTACGTTATAGGTTTTACTGCTACTTTGATATTATTTCGCTCTCCTTAACTAAAAAGTTAAGTGGAGAGCGAAGTTAATATGTTAAACCACAGGGTATTTATTAATTTTTTCAGTCTGTTAGTGTGCGATTATCGATAACAAAACGATATTTCACATCACCACGCAGCATTCGCTCATAGGCTTCATTAATTTGATCGGCCCGAATCATCTCTATATCAGCCACGATGCCATGTTCGGCGCAAAAATCGAGCATCTCCTGTGTTTCTGGAATGCCGCCAATCATAGAACCGGCTATCGCACGGCGTTTCATGATCAGGTTGAAAACTTCCGGTGATTTATGCGGTGTCGCAGGCGCACCAACCAGCGTCATGGTGCCATCACGCTTCAGCAAGGTGGTAAAATCGTCGAGATTATGTGGCGCAGCTACTGTATTCAAAATGAAATCGAAACTCTTGAGATGAGCCGCCATCTCATCGGCATTGCGTGAGTTAACAACTTCATCGGCCCCCAGGGCTTTTGCCGCTTCGCGTTTTGACTCAGAAGTGGTAAATGCCACCACATGCGCCCCCATCGCGTGGGCCAGCTTAATCCCCATATGTCCCAGACCGCCGATGCCAACCACGCCCACTTTTTTACCCGGCCCGGCCTGCCAGTGACGTAGCGGCGAGTATGTGGTGATCCCTGCACACAACAAAGGAGCCACCGCCGCCAGCTGCTCTTGCGGGTGACGAATACGCAGAACATATCGCTCATGAACGACGATCTGTTGTGAGTAGCCGCCCAGAGTATGGCCCGGTTCGTCCGGCGTCGGCGAGTTATAGGTGCCGGTCATGTGATCACAGTAGTTTTCCAGCCCGTCTTCACACTCTTCGCAATGTTTACAACTGTCGACAATGCAGCCGACACCGACCAGATCGCCCAGCGCATGTTTTTCTACCTGATCACCAACGGCTACCACACGCCCCACAATTTCATGACCCGGCACGCAGGGGTAAACCGTCCCCGCCCACTCGGAACGGACCTGGTGGAGATCGGAATGGCAGACGCCACAGTAAGCGATTTCGATTTTGACATCATTCGGTCCCGGTTCACGCCGTGTGATATCCATCGGTTCCAGCGGTTGTTTAGCGGAATATGCACCAACAGCTTTGATCTTCATTGTGTTTACTCTTGATTAGCTATGTGTATTTGGCGATGCCTGATATGTCATCGCGGCAAAACGCGTCCATTGAATATAGCCAATATTTAAACCACCCGATCCAGCCCCAACATGCCGCGAGCCTGAATGAAACAGAGCAGCAACGTTCCCCATAAGGCCATCGTCAGGTAGGGGCTTATACCGAGAATATTGAAGCCGCTTTCAATAATTTGCAGAAGAAACAGCGCCAGCACCATACCAATTATCCGCCCGCTGCCGCCATCCGGATTAACCCCGCCGAGTACTGCCGCGAGGATTGACACCAGCAAGTACGATTCGCCATAGGAGGCCTTAGCCGAGTTGAGTTTCGACATCATCAAAAATGCCGCTACCGCACAAAGCAAGGCGGAAATGACATAAACCCAAATCAGCACCCGACGAGTGTTAATGCCGGAGTAAAGTGTTGCTCGTTCGTTAGACCCAATCAGGTAAATGGCTTTACCGAGCGGCGTTTTCTCCAGCAATACCCACAGCCCCAGTGCCACTGCGGCAAACAACCACATCGGTAGCGGAATACCGAACCACTGTGCATGATTCAACCACAGCACCCATGAGGGATAATTGGCAATGGCGCTACCGCCTGTCACCAGAATATTTACCCCTTTGAGCAACGTCATCATCCCAAGCGTTGCAAGAATTGGCGACACTCGAATACCAGCAATCAATACGCCGTTACATAAACCGATTATCACCGCCGCGCCAGCGCCCGCCAGCAGCGTAGCGACAACCGTAGCAATACCCGGTGGATACTGAGTCGCCACCCACGCCATCACCAGTGAACAGGCGTTAGCAGTGGCTATAATTGACAAGTTAATGCCACCGCAAAGCATGGTCACCGCCATAGCCAACGCCAGAATGCCCAGCACGGGCATTTGCGAAGCGACGGACTGGAAATTACTTATCGACCAGAAAATCTCCGGCATAGTAATGCTGAAGGCGGCAACAGTTAGCACCAGCAGGCCGATCAAATAAAACTCAACGTTATTACGCCACGATTTTTTCATAGCAGACTCCGGTTCTGATGCTGACTCCACGCCGTGGCGCTAATGCTGGCAACGATGATGATGCCTGTGATCAATGTTTGCCAGTAAGACGAGACTCCCAATAAATTTAGCCCGTTTTGCATCACTGCCAACAACACCACGCCGAGCAAAGTACCGGTTAACGTGCCGCGCCCGCCGAGCAAACTAGTGCCGCCAAGCACCACCGCAGCCAGTACTGTCAGCTCATAACCCAGAAGAGAATCGGGGGCGACAGTCATCACCGTCCACGACTGCACTACACCCGCAGCACCAGACATCAATCCCATATAGCCATAGACGAAAAGTTGCAGTTTCAGCACACTAAAGCCGATGCGACTGGCGGATTCACGGTTCCCGCCAAGGGCATAAATTTTGCGCCCTACACTGGTGAAATTCATGATAAACGCTGTTAGCAGCACCACCGTAATCATGGCGATCAGCGGTAGACCAAGGCCATAGTCATAGCCATCAGCATCGGTGTACTTGAACAACATAACCCCCTGCTCAAACCACGGCGGAAAGTCGTACAGCCACACACCTTTACTCAACCATAACAGCAGGCCATAGAAAATATTCAGCGTCGAGATAGTGATGATGATAGAAGGCACCCGTAGGCGATTAACCAGTAAGGCGTTAATTAAGCCAAGTAAAATGCCGATGCCGCCCGCCAGGGCAAACGCGACAGCGAAGTTGCCACCAATTTTTTGCAGCAACAGCACCATGCCGTATTGCGCAATGATGGTCATTGCCGGAAACGAAATATCAATCCCACCGGAAATTAACACCACAAACAAACCACAGGCGAGAATAGTCAACATGGCATAGTTATTGGCGAGATCGTACAAATTACCGAATGTCAGAAACTCGTCGCTGCGCCAGGCAAGGCCGACAAACAGCCCCACAATCAGTAATGCCAGCCAGAATTCATGACGTTTTTTCAGTTCAGCCATTTACCACCTCCGCAATCCTGGCCTGAGAACTGCTGTCAGGCAGGAAGCTATGGGTGATCTGACCTTTTTGCATTACCAAAATCCGGTGGCTTTGATACCACGCTTCTTCAATTTCATCGCAGATCATCAATACCGCAATGCCATGAGCAGCCAGATCGCTGATAATGCCGTATATTCCTGCTTTATTGGCGATATCAACACCGACAGTCGGGCTATCGAGAATCAACAGTCGTGGCCCAATCGCCAGCCATTTGGCGATCGATACTCGCTGCGCGTTACCCCCGGAAAGCGTATTCACCGGGAGATGTGGGTCAGAGACTTTGATGGTCAATGCCTTGATTAGCCTGTCCACCAGGTCACGCACTTTAGCTTCACTCAGAAAGCCGAAGCGATCTTTTACCTTGTGAAAAACAGTGCTAATGATGTTGTCTTCAATAGATTGCGCCATCACCAAACCGCGCGACATGCGATCTTCCGAAACATAACCAATACCGTGGCGGATGGCGTCCTGGTTACTATGCAGTGTAACCGGCTGACCGTTGATGAGGATCTCTCCAGCATCCGGTCGGGTCATACCAAACAGACTCAGACATAATTCCGTGCGCCCCGCACCAAGCAGGCCAACAATCGACACCACTTCGCCCGCTTCCACCCGCAAGTTAATATTTTGATATTCCCCATGACGACTTAAATTACGCACCTCCAGCACTGGGATGCTGGATTTTCCCTGCCACAACTCTCGCACCTGATATTCAAACTCCTGGCCGGTCATCAGGAAACCGAGTTGTTTTGTGGTCATCTCTGCAGCCGGAAAGGTCCCGACCAGCTCACCATCTTTCAACACTGAAATACGGTCGGAAACTTCCATCACCTCTTCCAGACGATGACTGACGAAGACCACGCAGATCCCGCGTTCCCGCAATTGATGCACCACCTGTAATAACCCTTGCACTTCCTGATGGGTCAGCGAAGCGGTTGGTTCATCCATCACGATCAACCGTGCGTCCTGCGCCAGTGCACGGCAAATTGCCACCAGCTGACAGCGGGCAATTGAAAGCTCAGAAACGAGCGTATCCAGTGGCAATGTGACGTTAATACTGGTCATTGCCGCCTGCGCCACCTCACGCAGACGACGGCGGTTAACAAACAGACCGTGGTGATAGTGATTCACGGCGATATTCTCCCAGACACTCAGGTTAGGAAATAAAGAGAGGTCCTGATAAATCACCTGAATCCCCTGCGCCACCGAAGCGGCGGGTGTCAGCTTTGACCAGTTTTTCCCACCAAGCGTAATTTCCGCCCCCTCATCCGGGCGATAAACACCGGACATAATTTTAATCAACGTCGATTTACCACAGCCGTTTTGCCCGGCAAGGCAGTGCACCTCACCCGACATAAAGTCGAGAGAAACATCGCGCAGCGCTCGCGTGGCATGAAACGTTTTGTTGATATGACGAAGGGAAAGGAAGGTTTCCATAGCATCCCCTGGCAATAAGAATCGGGGCTTTCGCCCCGAAGAAATGGATTAATAAAGTGAGTCGATATTGTCTTTGTTGACCAGTAATACCTTATGGAAACGGATAATTCGCTTATCCATATCTACGTCGGCCTTACCGAGATTCTCCATTTCTAATCCAGGTTTGATCTCTTCACCCTTCAGCAACGTGCTGGCGACGGCCGCGAGTGCGTAACCTGCAGAGGCCGGATCGTAAGTAATCCCTTCGGTGATATCACCACTTTTAATCAGTGATGCCGCCTGTGAAGGGATCATCATGCCATAGACTGCGACTTTATTTTTCGCCCGTTTCTCTTTCACTGCACGTCCCGCGCCAATCGGACCGTTTGAACCAAAGGAGACAACCGCTTTCAAGTCAGGATAGGTTTTCATCAGGTCCAGTGTGGTACGACGTGAGTCATCCACACTCTCGGCAACCGGCATGCGGCGGGTAACTTCATGCATATCCGGGTAATGCTCTTTCTGGTATTTCACCAGCAAGTCAGCCCATAAGTTATGCTGCGGCACGGTCAAACTACCCACGTAAATCACATAGCCGCCCTTGCCACCCATGCGTTTCGCCATATGTTCAACATATTCAGCGGCAAATTTTTCGTTATCAATGATTTCGATATCCCAGTTAGCACTTGGCTGACCGGGGGATTCGTTGGTCAGAACCACAATTCCGGCATCTCGCGCTTTTTTGAATACCGGTTCCAGCACGTTGGCATCGTTTGGTACAATTGTAATTGCATTAACCTTACGGGCGATTAAATCCTCAATGATTTTAACCTGTTGCGGAGCATCAGTACTTGAAGGCCCCACCTGTGACGCATTAACACCAAAGGCTTTACCCGCCTCGACCACACCTTCGCCCATGCGATTAAACCAAGGCATACCATCGACTTTAGAGATATTCACCACGACTTTTTCCGCTGCCTGGAGCGGCGCAGAAATTAGCGCAGCGCCTAATAACAGCGAAGACACCATATTGATAACAAAACGTTTATTCATCATTTCAGCCTCATTGCAGGGTAGTCAGGAAGTGTTCGCCCAAATTAGCGCGCTGGAGAGAATAAGAATTTTCGAATATTTTTATGCAGAATAAACAGCCCTATTTCAGGCAGCTATTAAAAATTTGGTTATAAATATGGACAAAACGGGCAGTAACAATAAGTGTGACAATCATCACGTAAAAAATAGCAAAATAAACAAAATTAGCGATACTTTATGTTTGTGAGCTTATTTCGCGTAGAAAAATAGTTATCTACACAACGTCAATAAGGGCATATTCTTCAAAGATAACGTCCATTTCGGGTGAATAGCATCCTTCTGCCTGGAAAAAACGACGGTGTTCATTACACCAATATTCAAGACTGAGGTCACCTTCACCTTCCTTACGGGCAAGCTCCGCGGTGACATCAGAAAAGCGCAGTAAATGCAGGCCAATCACTCTGATAACACAGACAGGCTCACCACGGCTATTTTCTACAATCTTATACTCACCAATCATCGGAAATGCGTTGTCTTCAATACATCCCGCCAGCGAACCACAGGAAGCTGTTTTAACACCTGTCGCAATCAACGTTGCGAGGTGATCGGCCAACGCTGCTGAATCGCCAAAAGCACAAAAGGAAGCATGGGGATATTTTTGTGAGATTTTTTCTTTTATGGTCATGAGAATATTTTCGCGATTACGGAAAAAAATCACATCTTAATTACTGTTGATAACCATCAGCAAGAGGATCATTGGTTTTTCTATGTTTAAT
>ERZ786681.112-NODE-112-length-16248-cov-4.707528_pt1 | contig 16248 bp, 16 predicted proteins | sample MGYA00511013_ERZ786681 | MGnify/ENA primary metagenome ERZ786681 (study PRJEB29978, sample SAMEA3491297) | human gut metagenome | biome: ENVO:mammalia-associated habitat; material: ENVO:feces | place: Bangladesh | collected 2010-04-07 ...
TAATAGTTAGATCAAATTTCTCTCTGAACCTGGAAAGGCTGGCGACATCAGGGCTTTAATGCCACAATCCTCTTTTCTTCTCATGCAGGACGAATGATGAAAAAACTCGCAATTGCAGGCGCGCTCATGTTGCTGGCGGGCTGTGCCGAAGTCGAAAACTATAACAATGTCGTGAAAACCCCCGCGCCGGACTGGCTGGCGGGCTACTGGCAGACCAAAGGGCCGCAACGTGCGCTGGTCAGTCCGGAAGCGATAGGCAGCCTGATTGTCACTAAAGAGGGCGATACTCTTGATTGCCGTCAGTGGCAGCGGGTGATTGCCGTGCCGGGTAAGTTGACATTGATGTCTGATGATCTCACTAACGTTACCGTAAAACGTGAGCTGTACGAGGTTGAGCGTGACGGTAACACCATTGAGTACGATGGTATGACGATGGAGCGTGTGGATCGCCCGACAGCAGAGTGTGCCGCCGCGCTGGATAAAGCGCCGTTACCGACGCCACTGCCGTAATGAAATCTCCCCGGCTTGCTGCCGGGGATGAATTTAAATCACCTCTTCGATAACCCACACGCTAACGCTGCCGCCGTTGCAAAAGAAGGTCGCTTCGCCGTTTTCGTCGGTTACTACACTCTCTTGCCGGTTCCCAAGAAAATCACGCCAGGTTTTATTGCCGTAATTCTCTCCCAGATGAATGGTTTTTTCGCCATCATCCCCGTTCGACATGACCACCACGCAGCCGGGATATTCGTCAGTGCCACTGCGGCTAAAGGCAATGCAGTTCGGATGGTCGAAAAATAACGTCTGTACACCGTGGGCGAAACGCTGACGGGCGAGAATTAACTCATCAAGCTGTTCGATTATTGGCATATCTATCGGATAGGTTTGCCCGTCACCACCGACATCTTCGTAATGCGCACCGTAGAGGTCCGGATAGAATACCGAAGGAACGCCATTTTCCCGCAACAAAATTAAGGCATACGCCAGCGGTTTAAACCACGGTTCGACCGGCGCTTCGAGGGCTTGCAACGGTTGGGTGTCGTGATTGGCAACGAGCGTCACGGCGTGGAAAGGATCGGCTTCCACTAATGTACCCGTGAAAATCTGCGTCATGTCGTAGTCGCGCCCCATGCGCGATGCTTCATGGAATTTCATCTGCAGCGGCGCATCGAACAGCATGGTTTTGCCTTCCACCTGATCAATATACGTTTGCAGTTTATCGACTTCATGCGACCAGTACTCCGCCACAATAAACAGCGGCTTTGGCGCAACTTCCTGTACGTGTTCGATCCACTTTTTATAAAACCACGCCGGAATATGTTTGACCGCATCAAGACGAAAACCGTCGCATTGCGTTTGTTCCATCACCCAGCGCGCCCAGTATTTAATCTCTTCCGTCACGGCATGATTGCGAAAATCGATATTCTCGCCCATCAGATAATCGAAGTTACCTAATTCATCATCAACCTGATCGTTCCAGCCTTCGCCGGTGTAGTCGTTAACAATTTTAAATATGCCATCTTCATCAGGGTTTTCGATATGGTCGATACCGCTAAAACATTTGAAATCCCAGATAAACTGTGAGTATTGCCCGGCACGGGCGGGGAAGGTGTAACGCGTCCAGCCTTCGCACTCAATGATTTCTTCATCAATTTGCGTACGGTCGTCAGCATTTACACGCTGCACGCGAATAGCTTCTTTTTCATCCGCGCCCATTTTGTGGTTGACTACCACGTCCAACAGCACCGCAATGTCATTACGTTTCAGGGCGTCAATGGCGGCCAGCAGTTGTACTTTATCGCCATATTTAGTAGGGATGCTGCCTTTCTGATCAAACTCACCTAAATCAAATAAATCATAGGAGTCGTAGCCGACCGAATACCCGCCCGATGCGCCTTTATAGGCGGGCGGCAACCAGACCATATTGATACCAATATCATTAAAACCGTCGGCGCGCTCGGCCAGTTCAGGCCAGAGCTTACCGCCTTCCGGGTAATACCAGTGAAAACATTGTAACAGCGTGGGATTACGCATTCTTCGACTCCATTCAAGGGGAACATTAGAAGCGTAGCCGTAATCGGATTATTCGCGAGCCATCGACTCATTCAGATTCAAAAGAGGTTATCCTGCGGAGCCAGCACAAAGCCGCCCTGATCGCCATAGGCACTTAACACCGATTTTTGCACCGATGACTGACCGACCAGTTTCGCCAGTTCATCCATCCGAATCTGTAATAACTGCTTTACCTTGCTTTCGTTGTCGAGAATCAGGCGCAGCATCGGGCGGAGCTGCTCCTGCATCGTGGTGGACGGGTCAACCTCTTCAGTCAAATGTGCAATCTCCTGCACCGCATTAACATACGCCATTTCGCTGGCGATGAGTTCGTCCCATTGTTCTTCCGTTGACAGGCGTAACATGAGCTGGCTTTTTTCGACGAGTTGTTGCCAGGCGAAATACAAATGCGGTGCATGGTTCATCAGACTGGGTCCTGAATCAAAGAAGGGGAGAGTAACGACTCTTTCCAGGCATCGGCAATATTGCGCATTAATGTTTCCACTTCTTCGACTGCGGAGACATCGTTGCGTAAATTGGCTTGCAGCAAACGCCTGACCATATAGCTATAAAGAGCAATCAAGTTTTGGGTTAGTTCGTCTTTGCTCTCTTCATCAAGACTCACCCGCAGTCCGTTCTCAATGATGTTGATCGCTTTTGACAAAGAGACGCCTTTGCCTTGCTGATTGTTGTCCTGCATAAACAGGCGCGCTCTAACCAGTGCGCTCAGCACTCCATCAAATAGCATGGTGACCAGCTGCTGCTGGCTGGCGCTCATTACGGCGCTTTCGACGCCAATTTGTGCATAGGCCTGGGTGCCTTTTGCCGCGTACATGACCTGTCTCCCGATGAATATTGATTACTTGGAATTACTGTTGTTTTCGAACTGCTGCGTTAAGTAGCTGCTGGTGCTATTTAACGAGGTCATTAAAACGTCCAGTTGGGTAAATTGTTCTTTATAGCGCGCGACCTGCGCATCAATGCGATCGCTGGCGGCGTTGTAGTCTTTAGTTAACTTATTCAGGGTCTTACTAACGCCATCGGTAGCGGCTTTAATAATGCCCGTTGTCGAAAGCCAACTGGTCAGGTTGCTGCCGATGGTGGTCGTGATGCCGGTTTTTTTACCATCGCCAACAATCAATGCACCTACGCCGCTGGCATCTTTTTTCAGTGCAGCGGTGAGTTTGTCGGCATCCAGTTCCAGTTTGCCATCGCTGGGATCGGTCGTGATACCAATCTGCGCCAACGTTTTATAGTTGGAAGAACTAACGGTATTACTCAGCATCGACTTCAACTGCGTCTGAATCGTCCGCAACGTGGAGTCGCCGAGCAGTGCGCCATTGCTAGAACTCTGGCTATCAGCTCCCGCATCTACGGCGGTGTATTTGGTCAGGCTGCTGAAGGTATCTATTAGCGAGTTATAGGCATTCACCCAGTCTTTAATCGCCGTTTGCGCTTTGGAGGTGTCCTGAGTGATGGTTAGCGTCTGGTTGCCCGTGGTGACATCGTTCAGGTTCAGGGTGATGTTTTCCAGCGCGTCGCTGATGGTGTTGCTGCTGTTCTCAATGGCGACGTTGTTGACCGTCAGCTGCGCATTCTGGGCGGCGACCGAGACCTCCATACCGTTGCTACTGGCACTGGCGTCATAGCCCATAAAATTTTGTAGCGCATCATCACCGCTGACCGAGAGTGTCATCGCATTATCAAGGCCGGTGTCATTTGATGTGACTGACAGACGATATTCACCGTTACCCACGTTAATGATGCTCGCACTTACGCCCGCTTTTGCGTTGTTGATGGCATCACGGATCCCGCTTAACGACGAGTTAGCCGCGCTGATATCAATGGTAATCGGATCTTTGTCGCCGCCTTGTTGAAGGGTGAGTTTGCTGTCGCTGGTGGCGATCGCCGTTTTCGTATCGTCTCTGGTGGTGCGCGTGGTCAGGGTTTGCGCCTGCGCCAGATGGGTGACGCTGATGGTGTATTTCCCGGCGATGGCGTTACCCGCGGTGGTGGCACTGAACGCGGTGGTGCTGCTGGTAGTGCTGGTGGCGGAAAAAAGATCGGCTTTAGACAATGCAGTATTGGCGGTCTGGAAAGTCGTCAGCGCGCTTTTCAGCGTACCGTAGGCGCTAAGTTTAGCGGTAAACGACGATTGCTGATTTGAAATAGGGGTTAGCGTCGCTTTTTGCGCGGCGGTGAGGCTATCAAGGATTGAACTTAAATCCAGGCCTGACCCGACTCCCAGCGATGAAATACTTGCCATGCGATTTCCTTTTATCTTTCGACACGTAAAACGAATACCGGGGTTATCGGCCTGAATTGCGCAAAGTTTACGTTTAATTGTTTTTTTTAATAGCGGGAATAAGGGGCAGAGAAAAGAGTATTTCGGCGACTAACAAAAAATGGCTGTTTGTGAAAAAAATTCTAAAGGTTGTTTTACGACAGACGATAACAGGGTTGACGGCGATTGAGCCGACGGGTGGAAACCCAATACGTAATCAACGACTTGCAATATAGGATAACGAATCATGGCACAAGTCATTAATACCAACAGCCTCTCGCTGATCACTCAAAATAATATCAACAAGAACCAGTCTGCGCTGTCGAGTTCTATCGAGCGTCTGTCTTCTGGCTTGCGTATTAACAGCGCGAAGGATGACGCAGCGGGTCAGGCGATTGCTAACCGTTTTACTTCTAACATTAAAGGCCTGACTCAGGCTGCACGTAACGCCAACGACGGTATTTCCGTTGCACAGACCACCGAAGGCGCGCTGTCCGAAATTAACAACAACTTACAGCGTATTCGTGAACTGACGGTTCAGGCTTCTACCGGGACTAACTCTGATTCGGATCTGGACTCCATTCAGGACGAAATCAAATCCCGTCTTGATGAAATTGACCGCGTATCCGGCCAGACCCAGTTCAACGGCGTGAACGTGCTGGCGAAAGACGGTTCGATGAAAATTCAGGTTGGAGCGAACGACGGCCAGACTATCACTATTGATCTAAAGAAAATTGACTCAGATACGCTGGGGCTGAGTGGGTTTAACGTAAATGGTAGCGCAGATAAGGCAAGTGTCGCGGCGACAGCTGACGGAATGGTTAAAGACGGATATATCAAAGGGTTAACTTCATCTGACGGCAGCACTGCATATACTAAAACTACAGCAAATACTGCAGCAAAAGGATCTGATATTCTTGCGGCGCTTAAGACTGGCGATAAAATTACCGCAACAGGTGCAAATAGCCTTGCTGATAATGCGACATCGACAACTTATACTTATAATGCAACCAGCAATACCTTCTCCTATACGGCTGACGGTGTAAACCAAACGAATGCTGCAGCAAATCTCATACCTGCAGCAGGGAAAACGACAGCTGCATCAGTTACTATTGGTGGGACAGCACAGAATGTAAATATTGATGATTCGGGCAATATTACTTCAAGTGATGGCGATCAACTTTATCTGGATTCAACAGGTAACCTGACTAAAAACCAGGCCGGCAACCCGAACAAAGCAACCGTTTCTGGGCTTCTCGGAAATACGGATGCGAATGGTACTGCTGTTAAAACAACCATCAAGACAGAGGCTGGTGTAACAGTTACAGCTGAAGGTAATACAGGTACTGTAAAAATTGAAGGTGCTACTGTTTCAGCATCTGCATTTACGGGCATTGCATATTCCGCCAACACCGGTGGGAATACTTATGCTGTTGCCGCAAATAATACTACAAATGGTTTCCTGGCGGGGGATGACTTAACCCAGGATGCTCAAACTGTTTCAACCTACTACTCGCAAGCCGATGGCACGGTCACGAATAGCGCAGGCAAAGAAATCTATAAAGACGCTGATGGTGTCTACAGCACAGAGAATAAAACATCGAAGACGTCCGATCCATTGGCTGCGCTTGACGACGCAATCAGCTCCATCGACAAATTCCGTTCATCCTTGGGTGCTATCCAGAACCGTCTGGATTCCGCGGTCACCAACCTGAACAACACCACTACCAACCTGTCCGAAGCACAGTCCCGTATTCAGGACGCCGACTATGCGACCGAAGTGTCCAATATGTCGAAAGCGCAGATCATCCAGCAGGCAGGCAACTCCGTGCTGGCAAAAGCCAACCAGGTACCGCAGCAGGTTCTGTCTCTGCTGCAGGGTTAATCGTCGTAACCTGATTAACTGAGACTGACGGCAACGCCAAATTGCCTGATGCGCTGCGCTTATCAGGCCTACAAGGTGAATTGCAATTTATTGAATTTGCACATTTTTGTAGGCCGGATAAGGCGTTCACGCCGCATCCGGCAACTTGAATGGTAATTTGTCAGCAACGTGCTTCCCCGCCACCGGCGGGGTTTTTTCTGTCCGCAATTTACCGGTAACCCCCAAATAACCCCTCATTTCACCCACTAATCGTCCGATTAAAAACCCTGCAGAAACGGATAATCATGCCGATAACTCATATAACGCAGGGCTGTTTATCGTGAATTCACTCTATACCGCTGAAGGTGTAATGGATAAACACTCGCTGTGGCAGCGTTATGTCCCGCTGGTGCGTCACGAAGCATTGCGCCTGCAGGTTCGACTGCCCGCGAGCGTGGAACTTGACGATCTGCTACAGGCGGGCGGCATTGGGTTACTTAATGCCGTCGAACGCTATGACGCCCTACAAGGAACGGCATTTACAACTTACGCAGTGCAGCGTATCCGTGGCGCTATGCTGGATGAACTTCGCAGCCGTGACTGGGTGCCGCGCAGCGTGCGACGCAACGCGCGTGAAGTGGCACAGGCAATAGGGCAACTGGAGCAGGAACTTGGCCGCAACGCCACGGAAACTGAGGTTGCGGAACGTTTAGGGATCGATATTGCCGATTATCGTCAAATGCTGCTCGACACCAATAACAGCCAGCTCTTCTCCTACGATGAGTGGCGCGAAGAGCATGGCGATAGCATTGAACTGGTTACTGATGATCATCAGCGAGAAAACCCGCTACAACAACTGCTGGACAGTAATCTGCGCCAGCGGGTGATGGAAGCTATCGAAACGTTGCCGGAGCGCGAAAAACTGGTATTAACCCTCTATTACCAGGAAGAGCTGAATCTCAAAGAGATTGGCGCGGTGCTGGAGGTCGGGGAATCGCGGGTCAGTCAGTTACACAGCCAGGCCATTAAACGGTTACGCACTAAACTGGGTAAGTTATAACGTCAGTAAATGCCGCACTTTAATTTTGACTACCAGGAGTTCTTAATGATGGTGCAGCACCTGAAAAGACGGCCATTAAGCCGCTATCTTAAAGACTTTAAACACAGCCAGACCCATTGCGCGCATTGCCGTAAATTACTCGACCGCATTACCCTCGTTCGCGACGGCAAAATAGTGAATAAAATCGAGATTTCCCGCCTGGACATGCTGCTTGATGAAAATGGCTGGCAAGTGGAACAAAAATCATGGGCGGCATTGTGCCGATTCTGCGGTGATTTACATTGCAAAACGCAGAGTGATTTTTTCGATATTATCGGCTTTAAGCAATTTCTTTTTGAGCAAACTGAAATGAGCCCAGGTACGGTGCGTGAATATGTCGTTCGTCTGCGCCGTTTGGGTAATCATCTACACGAGCAAAATATTTCCCTCGAACAGCTGCAGGACGGTTTCCTTGATGAAATCCTCGCCCCGTGGCTGCCCACCACCAGCACCAACAATTACCGCATTGCGTTACGGAAGTATCAACACTATCAGCGTCAAACGTGTACCGGACTTGTGCAGAAATCCTCCAGCCTGCCTGCTTCTGATATATATTAAATAAGAATAAGATGTAGCGGAGTTGTTTTTGTGTTTACAAACAATGGCTCTACACTGCAAACAGACATAACAACATTAGGGGTGAATATGAAATTAGCACATCTGGGACGTCAGGCATTGATGGGTGTGATGGCCGTGGCGCTGGTTGCGGGCATGAGCGTTAAAAGTTTTGCAGATGAAGGTCTGCTTAATAAAGTCAAAGAGCGCGGCACGCTGCTGGTAGGGCTGGAAGGAACTTATCCGCCGTTCAGTTTTCAGGGGGATGACGGCAAATTAACCGGTTTTGAAGTGGAATTTGCCCAACAGCTAGCAAAACATCTTGGCGTTGAGGCGTCACTAAAACCGACCAAATGGGACGGTATGCTGGCGTCGCTGGACTCTAAACGCATTGATGTGGTGATTAATCAGGTCACCATTTCTGACGAGCGCAAGAAAAAATACGATTTCTCTACCCCGTACACCATTTCCGGTATTCAGGCGCTGGTGAAAAAAGGTAACGAAGGCACCATTAAAACGGCTGATGATCTGAAAGGCAAAAAAGTGGGTGTCGGTCTGGGCACCAACTATGAAGAGTGGCTGCGTCAGAATGTTCAGGGCGTCGATGTGCGTACCTATGATGATGACCCGACCAAATATCAGGATCTGCGCGTAGGCCGTATCGATGCGATCCTCGTTGACCGTCTGGCGGCGCTGGATCTGGTGAAGAAAACCAACGATACGCTGGCAGTAACCGGTGAAGCATTCTCCCGTCAGGAGTCTGGTGTGGCGCTGCGTAAAGGAAATGAAGACCTGCTGAAAGCGGTGAATGATGCAATTGCGGAAATGCAAAAAGATGGCACTCTGCAAGCTCTTTCCGAAAAATGGTTTGGTGCTGATGTGACCAAATAATCAGCATAATGACAAAAAAGGGCGCTTTCACTAGCGCCTTTTTTATTTACGCGTTTTCAGCGTGCATAATAAGAAAATCACAACAACACACATCGGAGGCTGTTATGCCACTGCATAATTTAACCCGTTTTCCACGGCTGGAGTTTATCGGCGCGCCAACGCCGCTCGAATATCTGCCGCGCTTTTCTGATTATCTTGGACGGGAAATTTTCATCAAACGGGATGACGTCACTCCCATGGCAATGGGCGGCAATAAATTACGTAAGCTGGAATTTCTCGCGGCAGATGCTCTGCGTGAAGGTGCCGATACGCTGATTACTGCCGGGGCGATCCAGTCTAACCATGTGCGCCAGACTGCCGCAGTCGCTGCGAAACTCGGTCTGCACTGCGTGGTGCTGCTGGAAAATCCTATTGGCACAACCGCAGAAAACTATTTAACCAACGGCAATCGCTTGTTGCTGGATCTGTTCAATACCCAGATTGAAATGTGCGACGCACTGACCGATCCCAATGCCCAACTGGAAGAGCTGGCGACGCGAGTCGAAGCACAAGGCTTTCGCCCGTATGTCATTCCGGTTGGCGGTTCTAATGCTCTGGGCGCATTGGGTTATGTGGAGAGTGCGCTGGAAATTGCGCAACAGTGTGAAGGGGCAGTTAATATTTCGTCGGTGGTGGTCGCGTCGGGCAGTGCCGGAACTCACGCCGGACTGGCTGTTGGGCTGGAACACCTGATGCCTGAAAGCGAACTGATTGGCGTGACCGTGTCGCGTTCCGTTGCCGATCAATTGCCGAAAGTGGTTAACCTCCAACAGGCGATTGCGAAAGAACTGGAGCTGACCGCATCAGCGGAAATTTTACTCTGGGATGACTATTTTGCACCTGGCTACGGCGTGCCGAACGACGAAGGCATGGAAGCAGTGAAATTGCTGGCGCGGCTGGAAGGCATTCTGCTTGATCCTGTGTATACCGGAAAAGCGATGGCGGGGCTGATTGACGGTATCAGTCAGAAACGCTTCAAAGATGAAGGGCCGATTCTGTTTATTCATACCGGCGGCGCGCCTGCGCTGTTCGCCTATCATCCCCACGTTTAGCTCCGGAAACGCTCATGCAAGAAAGTATACAACTGGTTATTGATTCCTTGCCGTTCCTGCTGAAAGGGGCTGGGTATACGCTGCAACTCAGTATCGGCGGCATGTTTTTTGGCTTACTGCTAGGGTTTATTCTCGCGCTGATGCGCCTTTCGCCAATCTGGCCCGTGCGCTGGCTGGCGCGTTTTTATATCTCTATTTTTCGTGGTACGCCACTCATCGCACAACTGTTTATGATCTATTACGGCTTGCCGCAGTTTGGCATCGAACTAGATCCCATTCCGTCAGCAATGATTGGTCTGTCGCTAAACACTGCCGCCTATGCTGCCGAAACGCTGCGTGCCGCCATTTCTTCTATTGATAAAGGTCAGTGGGAAGCTGCTGCCAGTATTGGTATGACTCCGTGGCAGACCATGCGTCGCGCGATTTTGCCACAGGCGGCGCGGGTGGCGTTGCCGCCGCTGTCGAACAGCTTTATCAGCCTGGTAAAAGATACGTCGCTGGCCGCGACAATCCAGGTGCCGGAGCTGTTCCGTCAGGCGCAGTTGATTACCTCGCGCACGCTGGAAGTGTTCACCATGTACCTGGCGGCTTCGCTCATCTACTGGATCATGGCGACAGTATTATCGACGTTGCAGAACCATTTTGAGAATCAACTTAATCGCCAGGAGAGAGAACCAAAATGAGTGCCATTGAAGTTAAGAACCTGGTGAAAAAATTCCACGGTCAGACGGTACTGCACGGTATCGACCTTGAGGTGAAGCCTGGCGAAGTAGTGGCAATTATCGGTCCAAGTGGTTCCGGCAAAACCACGTTGCTACGCAGCATAAATCTGCTGGAACAACCGGAAGCGGGAACCATCACCGTTGGCGATATCACCATTGATACTGCACGTTCATTAAGTCAGCAAAAATCGCTGATTCGCCAGTTGCGTCAGCACGTCGGGTTTGTCTTCCAGAACTTTAATTTGTTTCCGCATCGTACGGTGCTGGAAAACATTATTGAAGGGCCGGTGATCGTCAAAGGCGAACCAAAAGAAGAGGCCACGGCGCGCGCTCGCGAGCTGCTGGCGAAAGTTGGGCTGGCAGGTAAAGAAAACAGCTATCCACGTCGTTTGTCTGGCGGTCAACAGCAGCGTGTCGCGATTGCGCGAGCGCTGGCTATGCGTCCTGAGGTGATTTTGTTTGACGAGCCAACGTCGGCGCTGGATCCAGAGCTGGTGGGCGAAGTCCTGAACACCATCCGCCAGCTGGCGCAGGAAAAGCGCACGATGGTGATTGTGACGCACGAAATGAGCTTTGCCCGGGATGTTGCGGACCGGGCGATCTTTATGGACCAGGGGCGGATAGTCGAGCAGGGGGCCGCAAAAGCGTTATTTGCCGATCCTCAGCAGCCTCGCACCCGACAGTTCCTCGAGAAGTTTCTGCTGCAATAATAAGAAAAAATCAGCCCCGACGATTCACCTGTCGGGGCGGGACGCCATTTCAAGCGTAATAAAAGTGCTTAACAAATCAGCATAACTCATTAATAACATAAGAGAATGCGATGGCTTGCAAAAGTAATTCATTGCCTGAATAATATAAATTATATATAAATCTTATTTATGTGATAGTTTGAATTATCATTATAAATGATACTCACTCTCAGGGGCGTTGCGGTTTACTATGCAGGATACGGATTTTTTCAGCTGGCGTCGCACGATGCTGTTGCGTTTTCAGAGGATGGAGGCCGCAGAAGAGGTCTACCATGAAATAGAGCTTCAGGCTCAGCAGCTGGAGTACGATTACTATTCGTTATGTGTTCGCCACCCGGTACCATTCACGCGACCTAAAGTGGCTTTCTACACCAATTACCCTGAGGCGTGGGTTAGTTATTATCAGGCAAAAAACTTTCTCGCAATTGATCCTGTGCTGAACCCTGAAAACTTTAGTCAGGGCCATTTAATGTGGAATGATGACTTATTCAGCGAAGCTCAGCCGTTATGGGAAGCCGCGCGCGCGCATGGTTTACGCCGCGGTGTCACTCAGTATTTAATGCTGCCAAATCGGGCTTTTCCCGTTGCAGCACGCGCGAAATACCCATTCTTAGTGATGAACTGCAATTAAAAATGCAGTTACTGGTGCGCGAAAGTCTGATGGCTCTGATGCGTTTAAATGATGAAATAGTGATGACGCCAGAGATGAATTTCAGCAAGCGCGAAAAAGAAATTCTGAAATGGACGGCGGAAGGGAAGACATCAGCAGAGATAGCGATGATTTTGTCAATCTCTGAGAATACGGTCAATTTCCATCAGAAAAACATGCAGAAAAAAATCAATGCACCGAATAAGACCCAGGTTGCCTGTTACGCGGCCGCTACTGGCTTAATTTGATCTCTTTTCTGTCCTGCGTGCCAGATGCAAAAACCGGCTGAAAGGCACGCTCTCAGCCGGTTTTATATTACTGACGGTAGGCTTGTTTAATTTGCTTAACCGTTTTGGAAAATACTGCAGCCTGGGTTTCGTCTTCGATCAGCGCAAGCTGTTTTTCCATCTTTAACATCACGCGGCCCGCGTCAGCTTGTCCCATCGCCTGCAGCATCAGCGTCAGCATCGCTTTCAGGCAGGAGACTTCATTTGCCAGTTCTTGATTATTCTCGGCAGTAGAAAAATCAGGCGTACTCATTTATTTTCCTCGTCATGTTGCAATGAAAATTTGCGGTGAAAAATGTTAAGGCGGCGGAGTATACCATAAGCTTTGCTAAAAATAGCAGTGGTTGTTTTTTGAGCGTGATATCGGCAGTGCTATAAAATACGTTAATATAATGACCAATAAATATTTTTATCATGAATGTTTTTTGCCCGTATTGTTCGGGTTAATTAATGTTACATATTCAACGGGCTGATTTTCATTTTTGCTGAATAAAGTCAATTTTTGTCACATTTCATCGCCGGGCTTACTGTGAAACGATCCCGGAAGCCGTTGGTGACGGGCGTGACCATAACTGTGGACAATCGAATTTACAAAAACGAGAGAAAAATCGAATACCCACCATTTTTAACGTTTCAAAGTTGCAATAAAAACCGCTAATATACGAATGACTAACTATCAGTAGCGTTATCCCTATTTCTGGAGATATTCCTTTGATCAACGTTCTACTTGTTGATGACCACGAACTGGTGCGCGCAGGGATACGACGCATTCTGGAAGATATAAAGGGTATAAAAGTCGTCGGTGAGGCATCGTGCGGTGAAGACGCCGTTAAGTGGTGCCGGGCAAATGCCGTTGACGTGGTGCTAATGGACATGAGTATGCCGGGCATTGGCGGTCTTGAGGCGACGCGTAAAATCGCGCGTTCCACAGCTGATGTCAAAATCATCATGCTTACCGTCCATACAGAAAACCCTTTACCAGCGAAAGTCATGCAGGCCGGTGCTGCTGGCTACCTCAGCAAAGGCGCGGCTCCGCAGGAAGTCGTGAGTGCGATCCGTTCTGTCTATTCAGGGCAGCGTTACATTGCTTCTGACATCGCTCAACAAATGGCGTTAAGCCAGATCGAACCAGAAAAAACAGAAAGCCCATTTGCCAGTTTGTCTGAACGTGAATTGCAGATTATGCTGATGATCACCAAGGGCCAGAAGGTCAATGAGATCTCAGAACAGCTCAATCTCAGTCCGAAAACGGTGAACAGCTACCGCTATCGTATGTTCAGTAAACTAAACATTCATGGCGATGTTGAGCTGACTCACCTGGCAATTCGCCATGGTCTGTGTAATGCGGAGACATTATCAAGTCAGTGAGTGATCAGTTTGACGCAAAAGCGTTTTTAAAAACCGTAACCAGCCAGCCAGGCGTTTATCGCATGTACGATGCTGGTGGTACGGTTATCTATGTCGGCAAAGCGAAAGACCTGAAAAAACGGCTTTCCAGCTATTTCCGTAGCAACCTCGCTTCGCGCAAAACCGAAGCGCTGGTCGCCCAGATCCAGCAAATTGATGTAACGGTTACTCATACAGAAACCGAAGCGCTGTTGCTGGAACACAACTACATCAAACTCTATCAGCCGCGTTACAACGTTTTGCTACGCGATGATAAATCTTATCCCTTTATCTTCCTGAGTGGCGATACTCATCCGCGTCTGGCGATGCATCGTGGTGCGAAGCATGCCAAAGGTGAATATTTTGGCCCGTTCCCGAATGGCTATGCCGTACGTGAAACACTGGCGCTACTGCAAAAGATATTCCCCATTCGCCAGTGCGAAAATAGTGTTTATCGCAATCGCTCGCGTCCGTGTCTGCAATATCAAATAGGGCGCTGTCTGGGACCGTGCGTTGAAGGACTGGTGAGTGAAGAAGAATACGCTCAGCAGGTCGAGTATGTGCGCCTGTTTTTGTCTGGTAAAGATGATCAGGTGCTTACGCAACTCATTAGCCGTATGGAAACTGCCAGTCAGAATCTGGAGTTTGAAGAAGCGGCACGTATTCGCGACCAAATTCAGGCGGTGCGACGCGTCACCGAAAAACAGTTTGTGTCCAATACCGGCGACGACCTTGACGTTATTGGTGTGGCGTTCGATGCGGGCATGGCTTGTGTCCACGTATTGTTCATTCGTCAGGGTAAAGTGCTCGGCAGCCGCAGCTATTTCCCGAAAGTGCCTGGCGGTACGGAACTGAGCGAGGTGGTGGAAACCTTCGTAGGTCAGTTCTATTTACAAGGCAGCCAGATGCGCACCTTACCGGGTGAGATCCTGCTCGATTTTAATCTTAGCGATAAAACGCTGCTCGCCGATTCCCTTTCAGAACTGGCGGGACGCAAGATTAATGTTCAAACCAAACCTCGTGGCGATCGGGCGCGTTATCTGAAACTCGCGCGCACCAATGCGGCGACGGCCTTAACCAGCAAACTTTCGCAGCAATCTACCGTTCACCAGCGGCTGACAGCGCTTGCCAGCGTGTTGAAATTGCCGGAAGTGAAGCGGATGGAATGCTTTGACATCAGCCATACCATGGGGGAACAAACCGTCGCTTCCTGTGTGGTGTTTGATGCTAACGGCCCGCTGCGTGCGGAGTATCGGCGCTATAACATTACTGGCATCACGCCGGGCGATGATTATGCGGCGATGAATCAGGTGCTGCGTCGGCGTTATGGTAAAGCCATTGACGACAGTAAGATCCCGGATGTGATCCTTATTGACGGCGGCAAAGGCCAGCTTGCGCAGGCGAAAAATGTCTTCGCCGAACTGGATGTCTCATGGGATAAAAATCATCCGCTGCTACTTGGCGTTGCCAAAGGTGCAGATAGGAAGCCTGGGCTGGAAACGCTGTTCTTTGAGCCGGAAGGTGAGGGATTCAGTTTGCCGCCAGATTCTCCCGCGCTGCATGTTATCCAGCATATTCGCGATGAATCTCACGATCACGCGATTGGTGGGCACCGTAAGAAACGGGCGAAGGTCAAAAATACCAGTTCCCTGGAAACCATTGAAGGCGTCGGGCCAAAACGTCGGCAAATGTTGTTGAAATATATGGGCGGTTTGCAAGGTTTACGTAACGCCAGCGTTGAGGAAATTGCAAAAGTGCCGGGTATTTCGCAAGGTCTGGCAGAAAAGATCTTCTGGTCGTTGAAACATTGATGTCTCTGTAGCAACATAGGGGTAATCTTACTGACAACAGATAGTTACCCGTCATTATGCAATTTAATATCCCTACGTTGCTTACACTGTTCCGTGTCATCCTTATCCCATTCTTTGTATTGGTCTTTTATCTGCCTGTCACCTGGTCGCCGTTTGCCGCCGCGCTCATTTTCTGCGTCGCGGCGGTGACTGACTGGTTCGATGGTTTTCTGGCACGCCGCTGGAACCAGAGTACCCGGTTTGGTGCTTTCCTTGACCCTGTGGCAGATAAAGTTCTCGTGGCTATCGCCATGGTGCTGGTAACCGAGCATTATCACAGCTGGTGGGTGACCTTACCGGCAGCAACGATGATCGCCCGTGAAATTATTATTTCTGCGCTACGCGAATGGATGGCGGAGTTGGGTAAACGCAGTAGCGTGGCTGTCTCCTGGATTGGGAAAGTGAAAACCACTGCCCAGATGGTGGCGCTGGCCTGGCTGCTGTGGCGTCCGAACATTTGGGTTGAGTACGCCGGTATTGCACTTTTCTTTGTGGCTGCGGTACTGACTCTGTGGTCAATGTTGCAATATTTGAGCGCTGCGCGTGCAGATTTGCTTGATCAGTGATCGTTTCGGCGCAATTTTCAGCAAACGATCAAAAGTGGTGAAAAATATCGTTGACTCATCGCGCCAGGTAAGTAGAATGCAACGCATCGAACGGCGGCACTGATTGCCAGACGATAATAAAATCAAGTGATTAACTGATTGCTTGATGAATGCGGGAATAGCTCAGTTGGTAGAGCACGACCTTGCCAAGGTCGGGGTCGCGAGTT
>ERZ786681.117-NODE-117-length-15198-cov-4.678663_pt1 | contig 15198 bp, 20 predicted proteins | sample MGYA00511013_ERZ786681 | MGnify/ENA primary metagenome ERZ786681 (study PRJEB29978, sample SAMEA3491297) | human gut metagenome | biome: ENVO:mammalia-associated habitat; material: ENVO:feces | place: Bangladesh | collected 2010-04-07 ...
AAAAGCGAGTCCGTAACGATCGTGCAGCCAATCGCACCTGAACCGATAGCAATCGTAAAAATTTCCGGGCTGATGTCGGGATACAGCGCCAGCACAATGATCCATATTTATATTTTCTTCTCCAGATTGGCGATGCCAGTTGGCATGTTTTACCTACTTGCCTACATGGTTACTCGTTGGCGAGAACAGAGGCGGAATTGGGTACAATTGTCCGGGAATTATTGTTATTTTTTATTGTATTGCCGTGTCGGGTGATAGGGCGTCGAGAATATCGTTGGATCTCGCCAGTGACGTCTGTTTCTGCTACAGTGCCCGTTTTACGGCAAACGGCTTGGGTATGGCTTCATTAAAGGATGTCGCACGCCTGGCGGGAGTGTCGATGATGACAGTCTCCCGGGTGATGCATAATGCAGAATCTGTGCGTCCTGCAACGCGTGATCGCGTATTGCAGGCAATCCAGACCCTGAATTATGTTCCTGATCTTTCCGCCCGTAAGATGCGCGCTCAAGGACGTAAGCCGTCGACTCTCGCCGTGCTGGCGCAGGACACTGCTACCACTCCTTTCTCTGTTGATATTCTGCTTGCCATTGAGCAAACCGCCAGCGAGTTCGGCTGGAATAGTTTTTTAATCAATATTTTTTCTGAAGATGACGCTGCCCGCGCGGCACGTCAGCTGCTTGCCCACCGTCCGGATGGCATTATCTATACTACAATGGGGCTGCGACATATCACGCTGCCTGAGTCTCTGTATGGTGAAAATATTGTATTGGCGAACTGTGTGGCGGATGACCCAGCGTTACCCAGTTATATCCCTGATGATTACACTGCACAATATGAATCAACACAGCATTTGCTCGCGGCGGGCTATCGTCAACCGTTATGCTTCTGGCTACCGGAAAGTGCGTTGGCAACAGGGTATCGTCGGCAGGGATTTGAGCAGGCCTGGCGTGATGCTGGACGAGATCTGGCTGAGGTGAAACAATTTCACATGGCAACAGGTGATGATCACTACACCGATCTCGCAAGTTTACTCAATGACCACTTCAAATCGGGCAAACCAGATTTTGATGTTCTGATATGTGGTAACGATCGCGCAGCCTTTGTGGCTTATCAGGTTCTTTTGGCGAAGGGGGTACGTATCCCGCAGGATGTCGCCGTAATGGGCTTTGATAATCTGGTTGGCGTCGGGCATCTGTTTTTACCGCCGCTGACCACAATTCAGCTTCCACATGACATTATCGGGCGGGAAGCTGCATTGCATATTATTGAAGGTCGTGAAGGGGGAAGAGTGACGCGGATCCCTTGCCCGCTGTTGATCCGTTGTTCCACCTGATATTATGTTAACCCAGTTGCCAGAGTGCTCCATGTTGCAGCACAGCCACTCCGTGGGAGGCATAGAGCGACAGTTCCCGTTCTTCTGGCTGCGGATATATTCGGCTACTCATCACCGCCTCCCCGTCGTTAATAAATACTTCCACGGATGATGTATCGATAAATATCCTTAGGGCGAGCATGTCACCCTGCGGGAGGGGAATACTACGGTAGCCATCTAAATTCTCGTGTGGGTAATACCGCCACAAAACAAGTCGCTCAGATTGGTTATCAATATACAGCCGCATTCCAGTGCCGAGCTGTAATCCGTAATGTTCGGCATCACTGTTCTTCAACGCCCACTGCAGCTGAATCTCAACTGCTGGCGCGTTTTCCTGCAAAACATATTTATTGCTGATTGTGCGGGGAGAGATAGATTGATGCTGCTGGCGTAACGACTCAGCTTCGTGTACCGGGCGTTGTAGGAGTTTGCCATTGCTCTCTGATAGCTCGCGCGCCAGCGTCATGCAGCCTGCCCAGCCTTCACGTTTTGAGGGCATTGGCGATTCCCACATATCCATCCAGCCGATAACAATACGCCGACCATCCTTCGCTAAAAAGCTTTGTGGTGCATAAAAGTCATGCCCGTTATCAAGTTCAGTAAAATGCCCGGATTGTGCAAAAAGTCGTCCTGGCGACCACATTCCGGGTATTACGCCACTTTGAAAGCGATTTCGGTAACTGTATCCCTCGGCATTCATTCCCTGCGGGGAAAACATCAGATAATGCTGATCGCCAAGGCTGAAAAAGTCCGGACATTCCCACATATAGCTTTCACCCGCATCAGCGTGGGCCAGTACGCGATCAAAGGTCCATTCACGCAATGAACTGCCGCGATAAAGCAGGATCTGCCCCGTGTTGCCTGGATCTTTCGCCCCGACAACCATCCACCATGTGTCGGCTTCACGCCACACTTTAGGATCGCGGAAGTGCATGATGCCTTCTGGTGGAGTGAGGATCACACCCTGTTTCTCGAAATGAATACCATCCCGACTGGTAGCCAGACATTGTACTTCGCGAATTGCATCGTCATTACCTGCACCATCGAGCCAGACGTGTCCGGTGTAGATAAGTGAGAGGACACCATTGTCATCGACAGCACTACCTGAAAAACACCCGTCTTTGTCATTCTCGTCTCCTGGCGCTAGCGCAATAGGCTCATGCTGCCAGTGGATCATATCGTCGCTGGTGGCATGTCCCCAGTGCATTGGCCCCCAGTGTTCGCTCATCGGGTGATGTTGATAAAACGCGTGATAACGATCGTTAAACCAGATCAGGCCGTTTGGATCGTTCATCCACCCGGCAGGAGGCGCGAGGTGAAAATGGGGATAGAAAGTGTTACCTCGGCGCTCGTGAAGTTTTGCTAGTGCGTTTTGCGCCGCATGTAATCGAGATTGCGTCATTTTTATCATCCTGGTTAAGCAAATTTGGTGAATTGTTAACGTTAACTTTTATAAAAATAAAGTCCCTTACTTTCATAAATGCGATGAATATCACAAATGTTAACGTTAACTATGACGTTTTGTGATCGAATATGCATGTTTTAGTAAATCCATGACGATTTTGCGAAAAAGAGGTTTATCACTATGCGTAAGTCAGATGAATTTAAGGGAAAAAAATGTCAGCCAAAGTATGGGTTTTAGGGGATGCGGTCGTAGATCTCTTGCCAGAATCAGACGGGCGGCTACTGCCTTGTCCTGGCGGCGCGCCAGCTAACGTTGCGGTGGGAATCGCCAGATTAGGCGGAACAAGTGGGTTTATAGGTCGGGTCGGTGATGATCCTTTTGGTGCGTTAATGCAAAGAACGCTGCTAACTGAGGGTGTCGATATCACGTATCTGAAGCAAGATGAATGGCACCGGACATCCACGGTGCTTGTCGATCTGAACGATCAAGGAGAACGTTCATTTACGTTTATGGTCCGCCCCAGTGCCGATCTTTTTTTAGAGACGACAGACTTGCCCTGCTGGCGACATGGCGAATGGTTACATCTCTGTTCAATTGCGTTGTCTGCCGAGCCTTCGCGTACCAGCGCATTTACAGCGATGACGGCGATCCGGCATGCCGGAGGTTTTGTCAGCTTCGATCCCAATATTCGTGAAGATCTATGGCAAGACGAGCATTTGCTCCGCTTGTGTTTGCGGCAGGCGCTACAACTGGCGGATGTCGTCAAGCTCTCGGAAGAAGAATGGCGACTTATCAATGGAAAAACACAGAACGATCGGGATATATGCGCCCTGGCAAAAGAGTATGAGATCGCCCTGCTGTTGGTGACTAAAGGTGCAGAAGGGGGGGGGGTCTGTTATCGAGGACAAGTTCACCATTTTGCTGGAATGTCTGTGAATTGTGTCGATAGCACTGGGGCGGGAGATGCGTTCGTTGCCGGGTTACTCACAGGTCTGTCCTCTACGGGATTATCTACAGATGAGAGAGAAATGCGACGAATTATCGATCTCGCTCAACGTTGCGGAGCGCTTGCAGTAACAGCGAAAGGGGCAATGACAGCGCTGCCATGTCGACAAGAACTGGAAGGTGAGAAGTAAACGGCGAGGCCGCTCTTATCTCTAAATAGGACATGAATTTTTTAACGACAGGCAGGTAATTATGGCACTGAATATTCCATTCAGAAATGCGTACTATCGTTTTGCATCCAGTTACTCATTTCTCTTTTTTATTTCCTGGTCGCTGTGGTGGTCGTTATACGCTATTTGGCTGAAAGGACATCTAGGATTAACAGGGACGGAATTAGGTACACTTTATTCGGTCAACCAGTTTACCAGCATTCTATTTATGATGTTCTACGGCATCGTTCAGGATAAACTCGGTCTGAAGAAACCGCTCATCTGGTGTATGAGTTTCATTCTGGTCTTGACCGGACCGTTTATGATTTACGTTTATGAACCGTTACTGCAAAGCAATTTTTCTGTAGGTCTAATTCTGGGGGCGCTCTTTTTTGGCCTGGGGTATCTGGCGGGATGCGGTTTGCTTGACAGCTTCACCGAAAAAATGGCGCGAAATTTTCATTTCGAATATGGAACAGCGCGCGCCTGGGGATCTTTTGGCTATGCTATTGGCGCGTTCTTTGCCGGTATATTTTTTAGTATCAGTCCCCATATCAACTTCTGGTTGGTCTCGCTATTTGGCGCTGTATTTATGATGATCAACATGCGTTTTAAAGATAAGGATCACCAGTGCATAGCGGCGGATGCGGGAGGGGTAAAAAAAGAGGATTTTATCGCAGTTTTCAAGGATCGAAACTTCTGGGTTTTCGTCATATTTATTGTGGGGACGTGGTCTTTCTATAACATTTTTGATCAACAACTCTTTCCTGTCTTTTATGCAGGTTTATTCGAATCACACGATGTAGGAACGCGCCTGTATGGTTATCTCAACTCATTCCAGGTGGTACTCGAAGCGCTGTGCATGGCGATTATTCCTTTCTTTGTGAATCGGGTAGGGCCAAAAAATGCATTACTTATCGGTGTTGTGATTATGGCGTTGCGTATCCTTTCCTGCGCGTTGTTCGTTAACCCCTGGATTATTTCATTAGTGAAGCTGTTACATGCCATTGAGGTTCCACTTTGTGTCATATCCGTCTTCAAATACAGCGTGGCAAACTTTGATAAGCGCCTGTCGTCGACGATCTTTCTGATTGGTTTTCAAATTGCCAGTTCGCTTGGGATTGTGCTGCTTTCAACGCCGACTGGGATACTCTTTGACCACGCAGGCTACCAGACAGTTTTCTTCGCAATTTCGGGTATTGTCTGCCTGATGTTGCTATTTGGCATTTTCTTCCTGAGTAAAAAACGCGAGCAAATAGTTATGGAAACGCCTGTACCTTCAGCAATATAGACGTAAACTTTTTCCGGTTGTTGTCGATATCTCCATATCCCTCAGCCGGAAAATAATAATACAAAAATGCTTAGCCCAACTAATAATCACCTAATCCAAACGCCTCATTCATGTTCTGGTACAGTCGCTCAAATGTACTCCGGATACGCGGTTCGCTGATTTCCAGGACATTGTCGTCATTCAGCGACCTGTCCCGAGTATCACGGGCCTGCGAATTCATCAAGGAATGCATTGCAGAGTGAAGTATCGAGTCACGCCATATTTCGCTATCAGGATTCTGTATGATGGTTACATCGCCCGGCCCAGGGCTGTTTAGTCATCAGCGCTTTCTGACAGTGCTGAGATTTCAACCTGTTGCAGTAAAAATGAGTAGATATAGGGCAAGTGTGCTGCCAAACCCATCTTTTACGGGGTGAAGGTAGATTTGGTTTGAAGGGTATCTGGTGTCCCCTGCAGACATCTACTTGAGGCGGCAGGGGATTGATTGGAATGGTGTTTTTTAGATGTGAGAAATATTTTACCCGCTATTTTACCCATTGGCGCGGCTTAAGAGCTTATTTTTGAATTCACAATGGTCACGATATAACCATCTTGCTCGCCCGTGGATAACTTTGGCTTTAGGCAGGTCTCCGGACTTAATCCGGTCATAGATGAAGGTTTTACCAAAGCCTGTATCAGCCATGATGAATTTCAAATCAACCAGGGAATCAGGCTGTAGTTCGTGTTGCATGAGTGCTATCTCCGAATAGGGAATCGAACCTGCAAATCAGGTAATAAAAATACGCTCTATGACGGCGATGGTAGATCAGGATATTTTAAGAAACTGACAGGCCTCATCGAGTGTGAGGCTGTATGGCTCTATTATTTCACCTCTTGTTGTGACATTGTTGAAAAATGGATACCAGCTCGTTGCTGCCAGACGATCCAACCGAGAGTCATATCCCATGCCATGTATTCGTTATCGCCGTTTTTTGCTCTCCGACGATCTACTAAGTCACCGAAACGCTTTTCCATGAATAATTCATAAGCTTCGCGTTCATCTGGTTCTACTTCCAGAGATAGGAGTGCGATTTCATAAGCACGGCGCTCAATATCGTCTCGCACGTCAAGGCTGCTGATACGCTCTTTAATTTCTTTAATCAGTTCTTTGTCGGTAAAAGTGGTCATTATGCTCCAGCCTCCGGTGCTTTTGGCATTACTGCCCAGTGAGTGATATTGACGTTTTCAAGGTCCCCGACCTGAAATGTCCACTGCCATTCTCCAGTTTCTTTTTGCCCCCAGGTGTACCAGAGAGAACGCCAGCCAATTAGCCAGCCTTCTCCGTTAGCATCGAATAACAAAACACTTTCATTTGCTGGTGGCAGTTCAGTTGACACTGGTATTGCTTTGTTTTCCTGTGCTGCACATTTAGCTTCAAGCGCATCGAATTTGCGCACCAGGTATTCAGCATCTGTTTCATTCACTTTCAGATCTCGCGGTACACATCTCCCACGAAGAAACCCTTCCATTTCGAAAACATTCATGCGCATTTGCGTAACTCCGATAACTCGTTAAAACGTTCCATAAACATCCCGTAGGCATGGCCCGGTGCCAGTGGAATCACGTTGAACATCTCTGTTGCCGGGATGCCTTCCAGTACAGGCCAGAAAGAGCCATCATCAAGCCCGAGATCGCGGCGTTCGGTTGCTAGCATGATGAGATCGGCATATTTCACGGGCGTACTCATAACCGGGGGTAACCCGTATTTCTCACGGATTACGGCGTCTATTTTTTCTTCCATCTGTTTATAGTCAGGAAGAAGGCGTTTCAGTGGAGCGGGGATGTCCTGGCAATACGCTTCTGTTGCATCATGCATTAACGCTTCAAAAGCAAATTCCTGCGGTACCAGTTGGCTGCAGAGAACCGCATGTTGGGCGACGCTGTAGAAGTGTGAAAGATGTCCTGCAAAGCGACAGATATTGGAAAGGGAAACCGCGATATCGTTAATAACGATGTCGTCTTTATTTATCCTGTCATAATAAAAATGCTTCCCAGAAAAAGTTTTAATAAATGACATTTTGTTCTCCACGTTATTTGCGCTGCACCGCACTGAATTCTGGTAAAAGGAAGCCCTCACCATCCGGCGATTATTGAGTTAATTACGTTTCCATAAATGCCCCAGCAGGGGCATTTGCAGTAATCAAATCAGGCGGTGAAAGTACCAATAAAGGTTTCTACTTTGCTGTCTTTGAATTTCTCAACAAGCAGATCGCGAAATTCGTTAGCCATTTCTTCCTGCACCGCCTCCAGCTGAATAATGCGCAGAACAAGTACAGGACGATCGCCAGTGATAATGCTGAGGCGTAATTTAAAAGAACGTTCTTTCAGACCTTCAAACGGAACGCATTTAAATTCAAATGCCACTGGCATAATGTCTTTGGTCTTCGCTTCGACAGACTCCATCAGGGAGCGTTTGCCGCTGAAGTCATTATCTTCAAAATCAGCGGTCTGGTTTGCTTCAATCGTGATTTTACGGACAGCCGTAGCCGCTTTTGTTGCCTGGATAGCGTCACCATTAGCATCAAAACCCACAAGGTAGTCGGCCCAGTCTTCAATCCATTCTGCCAGTGACTTCTGGGAGTTACGCTCGCTGTTAACAGACAACAGTGCAGAGAACGGTGCTGTCTTTTTCAGTTTGAGAGTGGCGGTGTTATCTGCGTGACCTGGTTCATCAATAGTACCCAGGTTAAGCACACTGACGGCACGCATATTATCAGCATCGATAAAGCAGCGGGTACCTTCATCTGCAAGATCTTTAGAATAACGGGTAAAGTCATCGATGCTGGCAGTGGAAAGCGCACCACGGAAACGGAAGCGATTTAAATTAAATTTTTCCAGATCATGAATGCGGAAATTCTCAGGCAATGCCACAGCATCGGCACCAATCTTACTGATAATTTCATTAACACCCTGAGCAGAAATAAGGGCATGGATTTGATTAATTGCGGTTGCGTCTAAGTTCTGAGACATAATAAGTCCTCACTATATAAAGATATTCAGTGATAAGATGAATAATCAGTTTATTAAAAACGATATTAACGACCTGCTGTGCGGAGTTTTCCGTCAGGTCCACCGGCAAGAGTCAGTAATTGTCCCTAGTCTTCCTGCAGAATAGTCAGGCGACCACCGCGATTGACATACATCGGCGTTTCGGTGGTGTCTTCTTCGGAAATTTTCCCGCGGTTAGTCGGGCGAACATATGAGAGTTTGTGTTTGATTTTCACTCGGTTCTCATCAAACGGTTCGATTTCTAGGTTGAGCGAGACCTTACCTTTGGTTTTCGTGTTCATCACACCGGAAGCGACTTCACTGAGAACTGCGCCGATTTTGGTTTCAAATACGCCGCCGTCCAGCTCCCCGATAAATGTCTGCACATCAGTACTGCGTTCGCTAGCCATTTTGCTGCTCCTCATCATATCGACCCTGCAAGGTCGGTTAGTTTCTCCACAAAACAGAGAAGAACACCTGCGGTGACTGCCGCCCGGATGGATTGGGTTATGAGCCCGTCGTCCGGTGATGCTCTTCTCTGTTTTGTAAAAAGGACGGTACCAGCCGGAAGCAAGGGTACAAGCTGGTACCGCCAAGACTACACACAGCATAAAGTTGTGGTGCCGGGTGCCTCCCGGTGCCTGGCGAAGGTTGCACACCAGGCGGGTGGGTATCCACAGAAGGTCGACTGTCAGCCTCAACCTTAACCCGCGTGCGCTGAGCCGCATTCACCACAACGCTAAGGATTCTCTCTGGTTGAAAATACTTAGCTGTTATGTGCCTGCTTTTAGCCACATCAGGCGAGGTGGACCTGGTTATTCCCCAACAACAAGGATTCAGTTAATCTGGTTATCCCCAACAACGCAAAAGGAAAAGAAATGTCCGGTAATATCTATACGCTGTACAAATCCCACTGTGAAAATGTTGGAAAGTATCGGGGCATTGAAATCAGTGGGGTAGTGTCATCAGTCGAAATAAGTAAAGTGGAATCAAGGGCAACATTACTTACTCTTCTGGATCTTGTCTTGCATGAGCACCGGAAGAAATTCGGCACTCCCTATAATCAGTTGAATGGGAAAAAGGCTCTGGTTCACCTTATTCTGATGAAGCATCACTGGATGCCAAAACAGATTAATGAGATGAAATTTGATGAACTTCTTCTTTCAATTCAGGATGAACTCACGCTTGATAAAATAAGCGTAACCGCCCAGAAATTTTTAGATTATCGAGACTGGAGATCACAAATTCATCACTTTGATGATTTTGACGAAAATGAATGGGATCCTAATTTGTCTGCACAATATCTAAAGTAGCATCCTGTGATAAAACAGTGATTTCCTGATCCAGTTTTTTTAAGGAGCCTATTGTTTCCTGTCGATAAGACAGCAATTCACGAAGCTGGTTTATGGCTGCCAGCTTCTTTGTCATCCACTCGTAAATTTCCTCATCTGTGTAGCCAGGCGCGACGATTTTGGGTTCTGTTTTGTGCATTTCACACCTCCTCAAGTTATCAGTTACTTGTTGATGGGGACCAGATTGTTAAAGAGCTAAGCGTCCTGTAGGGCGCTTTTTTGTTGCTAACGAATCATCGTGGACTTCATATGCCCCAGGCGGCTACTTCGTGAGCGTCCTGCCTGTTCGTTATCTTTGATATAAAATCTAACTTAACTTAGTTATTATAGCAAGAGAAAACACCAAACTTTTCTTAGTTCGGTGCCTTAGTTAGAGAAGAGAGGTCTTAGAGTTCGTATTGAACTCCTTTGACTACACCAATGATAAGGCAATTACCATTGATAGGGATGTTGGGATACCGAGGATTTAATGGCACTAAAAACTTTTGAGGGCCATCGATGACTAATTTTTTTACTGTAGCTTCGTTTGTTCCATCAAGTCGAGCGATGACTATTTTTCCATGACGAGGTTCTGCATCTGGATCTACAATCACTGTTGCGCCTTCTGGTATTGTTGGGAGGCCATTAGGGTTAGTCATGGAGTCACCTTTAACCTCTAATGCAAATGAGTTATCACCAACCTTTAATGATGTATCTACCCACTTGTCCACTTCACTAAACACTTCTGCTGCCCTGCACTCAGTAAACTGCCCAGCCTGAACCCACGATATTACAGGAACTCTGCGCATGTTTGTGACGAGTTTGCCTTCAAACTCAGCACCATAAAGAATGTAATCTATTGACGTATTGAAGAACTTCGCTAATTTCGAAAGTGCCTCCCCACCAGGGGTATTGATGTCTTTCTCCCAGTACCCCACAGCAACGTCGCTTACTCCACAAAATTTACCCAATTCTTTCTGGGACGTTCTGGTAACTCTTCTCAGAGCTTTTATACGCTGACCAACCGTTTCCATAGGAGCACCATTTCTTTAATTGCTAAGTAATCTTAGTTTTTATTGACCAAAGATAGATTTGTAATTAGCATCTAACAAAACTTAGTTTGGAGGGCGTATGACAACTGACGATATCGAAAGCTACTTCGGTAGTATTGAGAAAGTTGCTGCTTTTTTCGGCATAACAACTGAAGCCGTTTATCAGTGGCGAAACCGTCCGGGCCAGTTAATTCCAAAAGGACGTGCAGCAGAAGCTGCATATAGAACTTGCGGACGGTTGCCATTTAAACCTGAGCTTTATGAAAAATCTAATGGATAAATCGATTAACAGAAACCACAGAACGATGAGGCTAACCGTGGGTAAGCATCACTGGAAAGTAGAAAAACAGCCTGAGTGGTACGTGAAAGCTGTCAGAAAAACTATCGCGGCGTTGCCGGGTGGTTACGCTGAAGCGGCTGACTGGCTCGATGTAACAGAAAACGCTTTATTCAACCGCCTTCGTGCCGATGGCGATCAAATTTTCCCGCTGGGATGGGCAATGATTTTACAACGTGCTGGTGGCACTCACTTCATTGCTGACGCTGTGGCGCAGTCTGCAAATGGCGTCTTTGTGTCTCTTCCTGACGTCGAGGATGTGGATAACGCCGATATTAACCAGCGCCTGCTGGAAGTCATTGAACAGATTGGCAGTTATTCCAAACAGATTCGTTCGGCAATCGAAGACGGTGTGGTGGAACCGCATGAGAAGACAGCAATTAACGACGAGCTGTATCTCTCAATTTCGAAGTTGCAGGAGCATGCAGCACTTGTCTACAAAATTTTTTGCATTTCAGAAAGTAATGACGCCCGCGAGTGTGCAGCTCCGGGCGTCGTGGCGTCGATTGCTTCTGGTTGTGGAGAAACTAACGCATGAACAGTTTAACAACACACTACCGTCGCTCGCAACTGATTGCACTTCCTGTACCAGGTGGAAAAGCGAAGGTGGAGTATTGCTATGCAGTAAATGTACCAGGTGACAGGGAAATTGTAACCCACAGCTTTGCAGAGTGGGCTGTGGGTGATTTCAACCGGCAGAAGGAGACAGTCCTTTGCGACAAGTTAACCGCTGGTTCAAAGATCACTACGGAGTGCCCGTCAGAGTCATTCGTTGGGAGCCGGAAACACAACGGGTTATCTACCTCCGCGAAGGCTATGAGCATGAATGCTTCAGTCCGCTCGAACAGTTTCGTCGTAAATTCAGGGAAATAGAGGTCGGTCATGAGCACTAAATTAACCGGCTATGTATGGGATGGTTGCGCAGCGTCAGGCATGAAATTATCCAGCGTGGCAATTATGGCCCGCCTGGCTGATTTCAGTAATGACGAAGGTGTGTGCTGGCCATCAATTGAAACCATTGCCCGCCAGATTGGCGCAGGGGTGAGTACTGTAAGAACGGCTATCGCACGGCTGGAAGCAGAAGGCTGGTTAACGCGTAAGGCGCGTCGCCAGGGTAACCGCAATGCGTCGAACGTCTATCAGCTTAACGTTGCAAAGCTTCAGGCAGCGGCACTTTCTCAACTGTCAGATTCTGACCCGTCAAAATCTGACGCATCAAAATCTGACCCGTCAAAATTTGATGCGTCGAAATCTGGCAAAAAAGCGGGTTTTCACCCGTCAGAATCTGGCGGGGATCCGTCAGTAAAATCAAAACATGATCCGTCAGATAAAAAACCTTCTCGTCCGGACTCTTCGCAACCGGACACGCAGACGGCTGAACAGGATTTTTTAACTCGCCATCCTGATGCGGTTGTATTCAGCCCTAAAAAACGCCAGTGGGGGACGCAGGATGATTTGACCTGCGCACAGTGGCTCTGGAAAAAAATCATCGCCCTGTACGAGCAGGCTGCCGAATGTGACGGCGAGGTGGTTCGTCCCAAAGAACCGAACTGGACAGCCTGGGCAAACGAAATTCGCCTGATGTGTGTACAGGACGGTCGTACCCACAAACAAATCTGCGAGATGTACAACCGTGTCAGCCGCGACCCGTTCTGGTGCCGTAACGTGCTCAGCCCGTCGAAGCTGCGGGAAAAATGGGATGAACTTTCCCTGCGCTTATCGCCGTCCGTCAGCACGTACACAGAAAAACGCGAAGACCCGTACTTCAAAGCCAGTTACGACAATGTGGACTACAGCCAGATCCCGGCAGGATTCAGGGGGTGATCATGAGCCTTTTGAATGACGTTCAGAAATTCATTGAAGCCCATCCGGGGTGTACTTCCGGAGACATTGCGGATGCTTTTGCAGGTTACTCACGGCAGCGCGTTCTGCAGTCAGCAAGCAAGTTACGTCAGAGTGGGCGTGTGGCTCACCGTTGTGAAGGAGATACACACAGACATTTCCCGCGCCTGACTGAGAGAGCGCAGGATCCGGAACCACAACCAGTTCGTGAAACCAGACCTGTGCGCAATTTCTATGTCGGCACTAACGACCCGCGGGTGATTTTGTGCCTGACCCGCCAGGCGGAAGAACTGGAGTCCAGGGGCTTATACCGTCGTGCTGCAACGGTGTGGATGGCGGCATTCCGTGAAAGCCACTCCCTGCCAGAACGAAACAATTTTCTGGCGCGTCGTGAACGGTGTTTACGGAAAAGCAGTAAGCGGGCTGCATCAGGTGAAGAGTGGTATCTCTCAGGGAATTACGTGGGGGCTTAATGAGTAATAAATATTGCCAGGCGCTGGTGGAACTGCGGAACAAACCAGCCCATGAACTGAAGGAAGTGGGCGATCAGTGGCGCACGCCGGACAACATTTTCTGGGGAATTAACACCCTGTTTGGCCCGTTTGTTCTGGATCTGTTCACTGACGGTGATAACGCCAAATGTGCCGCGTATTACACGGCGGAAGACAACGCGCTGGCGCAGGTTCGCCAGCAGGCAGAAAAACTGGTCAGGGAGATGGCGGCATGACGACGTTAACTCAATGCCAGCAGCAGGTGCTGGATATGCTGATTTCTTATCAGAAAGAACGTGGCTTCCCGCCAACCAATCAGGAGGTGGCAACCATGCTGGGATACCGTTCAGTGAATGCAGCGGTGGAGCATCTTCGCGCACTGGAGAAAAAAGGCGTCATCACGATAAAGCGTGGCGTGGCCCGGGGCATCACGCTTCATACCGCGGTGAAGGACGACGACAGCGAGGCGGTCGGGATTATCCGCTCACTGCTTGCCGGTGAGGAAAACGCCAGGCTGCGTGCAACCCACTGGTTACATAAGAGGGGCCTGAAAGTATGAAGCTGATCCTGCCTTTCCCGCCCAGCGTGAACACGTACTGGCGACACCCCAACAAAGGGGCGTTTGCAGGTAAGAGCCTGATAAGCGCGGCGGGGCGAAAATTTCAGAGCGCGGCGTGCGCAGCAATAGTTGAACAGTTACGTCGTCTGCCGAAACCAACGTCGGCACCTGCTTCAGTGGAGATCGTGTTGTTTCCTCCGGATAACAGGATCCGCGATCTGGACAACTATAACAAGGCGCTGTTTGACGCCCTGACCCACGCGGGGGTGTGGGAAGACGACAGTCAGGTGAAAAGAATGCTGGTGGAGTGGGGACCGGTTATCCCGGAAGGGAAGGTCGAGATCACTATCAGTAAGTACTAGAAAACGGCGGGTGCAGCCGCCTGATCAAGAGGAGAAACGAAGTATGAATAATCTGATGGTCATTGATGGTATTGAAGTTCGTCGTGATGCTTATGGACGTTACAGCCTGAACGATCTGCATCGCGCAGCAGTAGCATCTGGTGCAAATGCCAGAACCAAGGAGCCAGGAAAGTTTCTTTCCAGCCAACAAACTGTTGAGCTTGTTCATGAATTGACCAACACCCAGAATTTGGGTGTTGACCCGGTGAGTGTGATTCATGGGGGAAATGAACGGGGAACGTATGTCTGCAAAGAACTGGTGTATGCCTATGCAATGTGGATCAGCCCGTCATTCCATCTAAAGGTGATCCGTACTTTCGATATGGTAACCAGCGCACCGGAAAAATTATCCGGGCAGGCTGCTGACAAGATGCAGGCTGGTGTGATTCTGCTGGACTTTATGCGCAGGGAGTTAAACCTGTCTAACTCTTCAGTGCTTGGTGCCTGTCAGAAACTCCAGGAGGCTGTTGGCTTACCGAATCTGGCACCGCGCTATGCCATTGATGCTCCTGCTGACGCGCCTGATGGCTCAAGCCGCCCCACGCTGTCACTGAGTGCACTGCTGAAGCAGTATGGTATCCGCCTGACAGCTAATCAGGCATATCACCAGATGGTGAAACTGGGGATCGTCGAACAGCGCGAACGATACAGCCGTACCGCGATTAATAACATCAAAAAATTCTGGTCGCTGACGGCGAAAGGCTGCATGTTCGGCAAGAACATCACCAGTCCTGCAAATCCGCGCGAGACGCAGCCGCATTTCTTCGAATCCCGATTCCCTGAGCTGTTAAAGCTGCTCGATACCGTTCATTGAGGTGACCGTGAGAGCACTACTGACCCCTGAAATTGCCCCGCGTATGGGGATCGTATTGTTCAGGCCAGGTTCAGAGCTGATGCCCCTGTTTATGCAGGGGCGTGTCCTGCTGGAGCCTGAGC
>ERZ786681.119-NODE-119-length-14927-cov-5.351399_pt1 | contig 14927 bp, 12 predicted proteins | sample MGYA00511013_ERZ786681 | MGnify/ENA primary metagenome ERZ786681 (study PRJEB29978, sample SAMEA3491297) | human gut metagenome | biome: ENVO:mammalia-associated habitat; material: ENVO:feces | place: Bangladesh | collected 2010-04-07 ...
TAATATTTAATTTCTGACTTTATTTCAAGTTGTGATAAACATAGACAAGTTGTCAGACAGGTTAACCAATTTGTCGCACAAAGCACTGATAATCACAATTAGATATCAACCAATTTCCATTCTTCAACAGGGAGTTTTTTTATGAAAATGAGGTCATTTACCCGCTCATTAGTCTGCGCATCCTTGCTGGCTCTGGTTAGCACTGGCGTAAACGCCGCAGAAAAAGTGACGTTAAAGTTAGCACACAACCTGGAAAGAAGTCATGTTGTACATCAGAGTTTTGAAGAGCTGGCGAAAGAAGTAAAACAGCTGTCAAAAGGTAATATGGTGATCCGTATTTACCCCAGCAGCCAGATGGGTAATGCGCGAGAAACTATGGAGTTGTTGCAAAATGGTGCACTGGATATGACCAAAGGTTCCGCCAGTGATCTGGAGTCTTTTGATAATATTTATGCTATCTATAATTTGCCGTTCTTATTTAAAGATCAGGCGCACTTCAACAAAGTGGTTTTTGGTGAAGTTGGTAAAGAAATTATGGATTCAACAAAAGATAAAGGCTTTTTTGCTTTATCAGCTTATGTAGCGGGTACACGCAGTTTCTATGCGAAAAAACCGATTACTAAGCCAGAAGATCTTAAAGGGCTGAAAATTCGTGTTCAGCCAAGCCCGACCACCATCAAAATGATTGAACTGATGGGGGGCTCACCCACTCCAATTTCATTTGGCGAAGTTTATACTGCGATGCAGCAAGGTGTAGTAGATGGCGCAGAAAATAACGTGCCTTCCTGGGTGCAGACTCGACATATCGAAATTGCCAAAGTCTTTTCTGAAGATGAACATGCCTCAATTCCTGACTTTTTGGTTATCTCCACCAAAACATGGAATAAATTAACCCCAGAACAGCAACAAATCCTCGAAACAGCGGCGAAGAAATCCGAAGCTTATCAACAAAAATTGTGGGAAAAAATTGACGCTGACACACGTGCTCAGGCGAAAGCTATGGGTGGTGAAATCGTTAAGGTTGATAAAGCCCCATTCCGTGCCGCAGTTCAACCTCTGTTTGACGACTTCAAAAAAGATCCAAAACAAGCTGCTTTGTTAGAGAAATTCGACAACGCTGCTCAATAATATTTCGGGCCAGTCTCTGGCCCTGATTTTCCAGGATGCTTACAATGATATTTAACCGCCTGAAACTTGCGGTAGACCGCGTCATTGCCGCGTTTTCTGTCGCCGTAATGCTTGCTCTGGTTGTATGCGTAGTCTGGCAAGTATTTAGCCGCTACGTACTTAACCAGCCAAGTACATTAACCGATGAGCTGGCACGCTTTTTGATGATCTGGGTAGGATTATTAGGTGCTGCATATACCGTCGGCGCGCAGAGACATCTCTCTATCGATTTATTTGCTCTCGCCCTGAATAAGCGCAAGCAATTACTTCTTAGTATAGTCATTAACGTTCTTATTTTAGGTTTTGCCGGTTCGGTTATTGTGACTGGTGGCCTGAAATTAATTGATAAAACACTGGCAACATCACAGGTATCTGCCGCGATGCAAATACCGATGGGATACGTATATATCATTCTGCCATTAAGTGGATTGGTGATGATGTTTTATGCCTTGTGTTTTATTAATCAAAGCATTCAACAACTGAAACAACCTGCGCAGGAGGCCAGTTAATGGATAGTTATATCGCGCTTACACTGTTTGGCTGTTTTTTTGTGCTGGTCTTTATTGGTGTGCCCATTTCGTTCTCAATCGGTATTGCCACTGTAGCTTCAATGCTTTTGATGTTTCCCTGGGATATCGCGGCAATCACTGTTTCGCAGCGACTGGCTAATGGACTGGATAACTTTGCCCTGTTGGCAATCCCCTTTTTCATCTTTGCCGGAACGCTGATGAACAGCGGCGGTATTGCGATACGTTTGATTAACCTCGCCCAGGTAATGGTTGGCCGCGTTCCTGGTTCGCTTGGTCATGTGAACGTCCTGGCGAATATGATGTTTGGTTCCATTTCTGGTTCAGCCGTTGCGGCAGCTGCTGCCGTTGGTGGCACACTGAATCCCATTCAGACCAAAGAAGGTTATGATCCGGCATTTTCTACCGCTGTAAACGTCTCATCCTGTATTACTGGATTACTGATACCGCCCTCAAACGTGTTAATTGTGTTTTCCCTGACAGCTGGCGGCGTTTCTGTAGCATCGTTATTTATGGCGGGATATTTGCCAGGGATCTTAATGGGTCTTGCGGTAATGATAGTCTGCGGCATTATTGCTAAACGCCGTGGCTACCCACTTTCAGAAAGAGCAACCTTTGCTCAGGCCTGTAAAGCGTTTCTGGATGCCTTACCAAGTTTGCTTCTGGTGTTCATTGTAATGGGCGGCATTCTGGGCGGCATTTTTACCGCAACTGAAGCGTCTGCGATTGCCGTTGTCTACACATTTATTCTCTCGGTGCTGATTTACCGGGAAGTAAAATGGCGCGATTTACCCAAACTGATTCTGGAATCGGTTGTTACCACTTCGATTGTATTACTGTTGATCGGTTTTTCCGTGGGCATGTCCTGGTCAATGACCAATGCTGATATTCCTTATATGATCAGCGACGCGTTGATGGGGATTTCTGATAACCCACTGATCATATTGCTGCTGATTAATATCGTCTTATTAATTGTCGGCATCTTTATGGACATGACACCGGCTGTACTAATCTTCACACCAATCTTCTTGCCGATTGCACAAGAGCTGGGAATGGATCCGGTACATTTCGGTATTATGATGGTGGCTAACCTTTGTATTGGGCTGTTAACACCGCCGGTGGGTAGTGCGCTATTTGTTGGTTGTTCTATTTCAGGTGTGAAGATTCAACATTTGATCAAACCATTGCTGCCATTTTATGCCGCATTGTTAATCGCGTTGATGATGATCACTTACATCCCGCAAATATCCTTGTTCATTCCACAGCTACTAGGGCTAATGTAAAAAATAATTTGCCGGATAACTTTTTATATTATCCGGCAAAGGTACTTAACATGAGTTACTTAATCACTCCATTGCGCCGCAGTTGTTCGGTATCTTTTTTCCAGCGTTCATTAGCCTGGTTGATATCATCAATTTTCATCAAAATAGCGACTTTTTTACTGTTTATTTCTGAAACTTTCATCGTTAACGGATATTGCCCTTTTTCGAGCGTTATCCAGTCATCCTGCAATTTACGGCTAAGTTTTTGTGATTGCATAAAAGTCTGTCGCCGTTGTTCGTTGATATCGAAATCTCGCTTCTGCTGAATCGGCACTTCATAACACTCTGCACTCTGTTTATGACATGCCGCAATCGCCGGTTGATAAACCTCTTTGTCATATTTAACCGCGAACGCCTCGCTATCGTTCTGTTTATTAAACTCATCACGCTGTTGGTGAATTTTTTTAAAGGCGTCTTCGCGGGTCATTTGCTTACCGTTTGCATCTTTTCCCCAATATGCATCCGCTGCTTTCTGCGCCGCCACCATTTGCTTATCAAGCGCTTTCACTTCCTTTTCCAGCGCAGGAATCGAGTTCTTCTGGTTATTCAACGCAGACTCAAGCTGACTAAAGCGATAATTGAAATCTTCGCTATTCACGATCAGATATTTATTATTCGTTTTGATATCGTCGACCACCCGCCCACGATCGCTGGCTGCCGCCTGAAAAGAGTAAAAGTTCACCGACCAGCCAGACGCGGGCGTTCCTTTACTGGTTAACATCGCCGAGAATTTTACCGGTTTATCTTTCGTCCAGGTCTGTTCGAGCAGTTCGTAATCTGCCAACTGACCGACCCAGGTATAGAGATCGTCACTGGAAGAGACATCGCCTTCCGCTGACCAGGTGGCCTGATTACCCTTAGCATCAAGATTTTTTAAGCTGATAGCATCAAGCTTGAGAATGCCGTGATACTGCTTTTTGAATTGATCTTTTAAGATATTTTCAGTTGGCGGTTCGCCATCTGCCCAGACATTACCAGTCATCAACATAAGCAGCGCCGTGCCAACAATCCATTGCTTTTTCACCCGAAAACCCTCGCGCGGAATAATTTATTCTGGTGATTATCATTAGGGTGATGAAAATTGGCAATGGACGTAAGTCTGAAGTGAAAAAGCCCCGGCACGTTACCGGGGCGAGGTGATTAGTACTGATTGAAGATCTGCTGGATCTGCTGCGGATCTTTGGTTTGCGTCAGAGCCAGCTGCAGCAGGACGCGCGCTTTTTGCGGGTTCAGCGTGCCAGAGGCGACGAAGCCGTATTTCGCATCATCCACTTCGGCATCCTGAGTGGTAGCGCCCGTCGGTACGCGGGAAGAACGCACTACTGCAGTGCCGTTTTTCGCGGCGGTTGCAAGGGTGTCGAACACGGATTTATACAGGTTACCATTACCCACACCAGCGCTAACGATGCCATCATAGCCCGCATCTACCAGTGCTTTAGCCGGAAGATCGGATGCGTTAGCGTAGTTATAAACGATGCCGACTTTCGGCAGCTCATTCAGCTTAGAGATATCGAACGGCGTGTCGCTGGTGTGCTTACGTGCCGGGGTACGTTGGTAGTCAATCTTACCGTTGTGAATGTAACCCAGAGGACCGTAGTTAACAGACTTGAAGGTCGCTACGTCGGTGGTGTTGGTTTTGGTGACATCGCGACCGTCCAGTACGGTGTCGTTCATCACCACCAGCACGCCACGATTAGCGGAGGCTTTATCAGCTGCGGTCACTACCGCGTTATACAGGTTGAATGGACCGTCTGCGCTCATGGACGTGGACGGGCGCATTGCGCCGACCATCACCACCGGTTTGTCGCATTTCACCGTCAGGTCGAGGAAGTAAGCGGTTTCTTCCATCGTGTCGGTACCGTGGGTAATGACGAAGCCGTCGGTTTTATCGCAGTCGGTGTTAATTTTTTTCGCCAGTGTCAGCCAGACATCATCGTTCATGTCCTGGGAGCCGATATTCACTACCTGCTCGCCTTTAACGTTCGCAATGTCCTTCAGTTGCGGCACCGCATTAACCAGATTTTCTACGCCAACTTTACCCGCTGTGTAGTTAGATTTGGTTGCGGAGTCACCACCACCGGCAATGGTCCCGCCGGTTGCTAAAATGGTGATATTGGGTAATGCCAATGCTGCACCACTAAAACCCATAACCAGTGCGGCAAGTGCCGTCTTTTTGAAAAACTCCATTTCATTCCTCCAGTTACGTGAACGCTACGCATTATCCCTTAGCTCTGTATGGGAAATTTGACGTTAAACAATTTACACCGTGAATATATTTTGGAGATCTACAAAGTTAGAGGCAGGTAACAAAACGAAGAATTAAACGGCATAAAAAAGTATTATGCCGTCTTAAAATAGAGGATTATTTTAAATTCCCGACCAGGGCTTTGCGGCTATCTTCCAGAGTCACAACGCGGCTACAAACATCTTTGCCAAACTGCTGGAAATCTTTTTCCTGCTTTTTCCATTCGGTGTGGATTGAGGATTGCAGACCGCCCAGGCTTCCCAGCACATTCTGTAATGGGTTACCGCCGCTTTTCAGCACCGCTTTCGCGCCCATTTCATTAATGCTGTCCTGTAAAATTCCGCCCATTGCCTGATTCACTAATTGCTGGCCTTCGGCGCGAACCTGATCAATGGCTTTATAGTGAAACGTCAGGCCATCGCTGCGCGTTTCGATAATGCGGTTCATCTGCTCTTTCAGCTGCGCATCAAGTTTGGTCAGACGGCTGCGCATTTTGCTGCTTTCGCCCATCTCCTGAACGATAATTTTATCCAGCGCAATACGGGCTTTCTCGACGCGGCTTTTCGCGCCTTCATCAATCCACGGCAGCGTGCTACGCAGTTCAGCCTGATAATCCTTCGCCTGCTCGCGCTGGGCGGCATTCAGGGAATATTGCTTACCGTTATACATCACGTTGCCGTCTGGCGTGATCACCAGATTGCCGTTTTCGCCCTTCACCTGCACGGTTTGGGGGCTGACAATCACATCGTCACGCGGCGTGACGCTGCACTGGTAGTCGGCGTGAGCGGTCATTGCCGTCACTGAAAGTGCTGCCGCCAGCAGCATTTTGCGCATCATAGTCTTCCCTCAAGAACAAATCAGGCCAGCATTTGCTGGCCCCAGATTGATAACAAACTGGCTTAAAAGTCAAAAGGGGCACGGTTTTCCCCCTCGCCCTTTTAGGGAGAGGGTCGGGGTGAGGGTAAATAATCGCGCCAGTGCTGGTCTGTTCCCCTCCCCCTAACCCTCTCCCCGGAGGGGCGAGGGGACTATCCGAGCGCTTTTTTTAACTTTGTCATCGCCCGTATGTTTTCTTAGTCCCACCAAACGTCGAAAAGTTCGCTGGTGCGTACCTCGCCCAGTTTGCGCTCTTCCAGCCACTTACGCACAATCGCCTGATGTTCTTCGGTGCATTTGCCGATTTCCTGCATGCAGATCAGACCTTCCCAGGCCAGATAACCGCTGCCGTCAAAGGCCAGTTTGTTCGGTTCGATAACCTCGTTAATAAAGTCATCAACGGTTTTATCAATCTGTTCTTCCGATGTACCTTCCGGGAATCGCCATGCCACCGAAAATCCTAATTCCTGGAATTCGTCGATGTGCATTTTTTTACGCAGACGACGGCTACGGTTCTTTGCCATTATTTCACCCTCTCGAACATTAAGTCCCATACTCCGTGACCAAGACGATGACCACGTTGTTCAAATTTCGTCACCGGACGTGATGCCGGACGCGGTACGTAATCATTGCTCTCTGACAGGTTTTTATACCCGTCAATAGAAGACATCACTTCAAGCATATGTTCCGCATAAGATTCCCAGTCGGTCGCCATATGGAATACGCCCCCCAGTTGCAGTTTGCTTTTTACCAGTTCGGCAAACGGCACCTGAACGATACGGCGTTTATTATGGCGCGCTTTGTGCCACGGGTCAGGGAAAAAGAGCTGCACCATGCGCAATGAATTGTCAGGAATCATTTTATGCAGCACTTCAACCGCATCGTGACACATCACGCGCAGGTTGCTTAAGCCCTCTTCATGCGCAGAAGCCAGGCACGCACCAACGCCCGGTGAATGCACTTCAATGCCGAGGAAGTCCTGCTCGGGGCGATCTTTAGCCATTGCCACCAGCGACGCCCCCATGCCAAAACCAATCTCAAGCGTCACCGGCGCTTCACGGCCAAAAAGCGCAGGGAAATCCAGCATATCTTCGCTGAACTCAACGCCCATCACCGGCCAGTAGTTTTCCAGCGCATGTTCCTGGCCTTTGGTCAGTCGCCCCTGGCGGCGCACAAAACTACGGATACGGCGCAGTGGGCGGCCGTTTTCATCAAATTCCGGTGAGATGACGTCGTTTTTCATAAAGATTTAGTCGCTTGTGAAAGTGTTCTGAAAACGGGCATTATCCAAAGTTAGTTGCCGGATGCAAGCATGATAAGGCCGTGGCTGCGGAAAGTTCCGGTTTACACCCTGCCGTCGCTGTGCTGCAATCTTGCCCCCAACAACAGTGAATTCGGTGACCATGCAAGCGTCGCAATTTTCAGCCCAGGTTCTGGACTGGTACGATAAATACGGGCGGAAAACGCTGCCCTGGCAAATTGACAAGACGCCCTACAAAGTATGGCTCTCAGAAGTGATGTTGCAACAAACTCAGGTTGCGACCGTTATCCCCTATTTTGAACGCTTTATGGCGCGCTTCCCAACGGTGACCGATCTCGCCAATGCGCCGCTGGACGAAGTTCTCCACTTGTGGACCGGGCTTGGCTATTACGCCCGCGCGCGCAATCTGCATAAAGCGGCACAACAAGTGGCGACCTTACACGGCGGTAAATTCCCGGAAATCTTTGAAGAAGTCGCGGCGTTACCGGGCGTCGGGCGTTCCACCGCAGGCGCGATTCTCTCGCTTTCTCTGGGTAAGCACTTTCCGATTCTCGACGGTAACGTCAAACGGGTGCTGGCGCGCTGCTATGCTGTAAGCGGCTGGCCTGGGAAAAAAGAGGTCGAGAATAAACTGTGGAGTTTGAGCGAGCAGGTGACGCCCGCGGTCGGCGTGGAGCGGTTTAATCAGGCGATGATGGATTTGGGTGCGATGATTTGCACGCGCTCGAAGCCGAAATGCTCGCTCTGTCCGCTACAAAACGGGTGTATTGCCGCCGCCAACAATAGCTGGTCGCTTTATCCGGGCAAAAAACCGAAACAGACGCTACCGGAGCGTACTGGCTACTTTCTGCTGTTACAGCACGAAGATGAAGTATTGCTGGCGCAGCGTCCGCCGAGCGGATTGTGGGGCGGTTTATACTGTTTCCCGCAGTTTGCCGACGAAGAAAGTTTGCGGCAATGGCTGGCGCAACGGCAGATTGCTGCCGATAACCTGACGCAGCTGACCGCGTTTCGCCATACCTTCAGCCATTTCCACTTAGATATTGTGCCTATGTGGCTTCCCGTGTCGTCATTCACCGGCTGCATGGATGAAGGCAATGCGCTCTGGTATAACTTAGCGCAACCGCCGTCAGTTGGCCTGGCGGCTCCCGTGGAGCGTTTGTTACAGCAGTTACGCACTGGCGCGCCGGTTTAGCGCGTGAGTCGATAAAGAGGATGATTTATGAGCAGAACGATTTTTTGTACTTTCCTGCAACGTGAAGCAGAAGGTCAGGATTTTCAGCTGTACCCCGGCGAGCTGGGAAAACGCATCTATAACGAGATCTCCAAAGAAGCCTGGGCGCAGTGGCAGCACAAACAAACCATGCTGATTAATGAAAAGAAACTCAACATGATGAATGCCGAGCACCGCAAGCTGCTGGAGCAGGAGATGGTCAACTTCCTGTTCGAGGGTAAAGAGGTGCATATCGAGGGCTATACGCCGGAAGATAAAAAATAAAAACAGTGCCGGAGCACGCCTCCGGCAACTTGCATAAAAACAAACACAACACGCACCCGGAATGATGAAAAAATATCTCGCGCTGGCTTTGATTGCGCCGTTGCTCATCTCCTGTTCGACGACCAAAAAAGGCGATACCTATAACGAAGCCTGGGTCAAAGATACCAACGGTTTTGATATTCTGATGGGGCAATTTGCCCACAATATTGAGAACATCTGGGGCTTCAAAGAGGTGGTGATCGCCGGTCCTAAGGACTACGTGAAATACACCGATCAATATCAGACCCGCAGCCACATCAACTTCGATGACGGTACGATCACTATCGAAACCATCGCCGGGACAGAACCTGCCGCGCATCTGCGTCGGGCAATTATCAAAACGTTGCTGATGGGCGACGATCCGAGTTCGGTCGATCTCTATTCCGACGTTGATGATATTACGATTTCGAAAGAACCTTTCCTTTACGGTCAGGTGGTGGACAACACCGGGCAGCCGATTCGCTGGGAAGGTCGCGCGAGCAACTTCGCGGATTATCTGCTGAAAAACCGTCTGCAAAGCCGCAGTAACGGGCTGCGTATCATCTACAGCGTCACCATTAACATGGTGCCGAACCACCTTGATAAACGTGCGCACAAATATCTCGGCATGGTCCGCCAGGCGTCACGGAAATATGGCGTTGATGAGTCGCTGATACTGGCAATTATGCAGACTGAATCTTCCTTTAACCCGTATGCGGTCAGCCGTTCCGATGCGCTGGGGTTAATGCAGGTGGTACAACATACTGCCGGGAAAGATGTGTTCCGTTCGCAGGGGAAATCCGGCACGCCGAGCCGCAGTTTCTTGTTTGATCCTGCCAGCAATATTGATACCGGCACCGCGTATCTGGCGATACTGAACAACGTTTATCTCGGCGGAATTGATAACCCTACATCCCGGCGTTATGCCGTCATCACCGCCTATAACGGCGGCGCAGGCAGCGTGCTGCGAGTCTTTTCGAATGACAAGATTCAGGCGACCAATATTATTAACACCATGACGCCGGGCGATGTTTATCAAACGCTGACGACCCGCCATCCCTCTGCGGAATCTCGCCGTTATCTTTATAAAGTGAATACCGCGCAAAAATCCTACCGCCGCCGATAATTCCACTAACCGCCCCTGACGATGCTCAGGGGCAAAAATGTTATCCACATCACAATTTCGTTTTGCAAATTGGGAATGTTTGCAATTATTTGCCACAGGTAACAAAAAACCAGTCCGCGAAGTTGATAGAATCGCATCATCTCGCACGGTCAAATGTGCTTTTTCAAACACTCATCCGCATCACGATGTGAGGAAATTAACATGAATCTTAAGCTGCAGCTGAAAATCCTCTCTTTTCTGCAGTTCTGTCTGTGGGGAAGTTGGCTGACGACCCTCGGCTCCTATATGTTTGTTACCCTGAAGTTTGACGGTGCTTCTATTGGCGCAGTTTATAGCTCACTGGGTATCGCCGCGGTCTTTATGCCTGCGCTGCTGGGGATTGTGGCCGACAAATGGTTAAGTGCGAAATGGGTATATGCCATTTGCCACACCATTGGCGCTATCACGCTGTTCATGGCGGCCCAGGTCACGACGCCGGAGGCGATGTTCCTTGTGATATTGATTAACTCGTTTGCTTATATGCCAACGCTTGGGTTAATCAACACCATCTCTTACTATCGCCTGCAAAATGCCGGGATGGATATCGTTACTGACTTCCCGCCAATCCGTATCTGGGGCACCATTGGCTTTATCATGGCAATGTGGGTGGTGAGCCTGTCTGGCTTCGAATTAAGCCACATGCAGCTGTATATTGGTGCAGCACTTTCCGCCATTCTGGTTCTGTTTACCCTGACTCTGCCGCATATTCCGGTTGCTAAACAGCAAGCGAATCAGAGCTGGACAACCCTACTGGGCCTCGATGCATTCGCGCTGTTTAAAAACAAGCGTATGGCAATCTTCTTCATCTTCTCAATGCTGCTGGGCGCGGAACTGCAGATTACCAACATGTTCGGTAATACCTTCCTGCACAGCTTCGACAAAGATCCGATGTTTGCCAGCAGCTTTATTGTGCAGCATGCGTCAATCATCATGTCGATTTCGCAGATCTCTGAAACCCTGTTCATTCTGACTATCCCGTTCTTCTTAAGCCGCTACGGTATTAAGAACGTAATGATGATCAGTATTGTGGCGTGGATCCTGCGTTTTGCGCTGTTTGCTTACGGCGACCCGACTCCGTTCGGTACTGTACTGCTGGTACTGTCGATGATCGTTTACGGTTGCGCATTCGACTTCTTCAACATCTCTGGTTCGGTGTTTGTCGAAAAAGAAGTTAGCCCGGCAATTCGCGCCAGTGCGCAGGGGATGTTCCTGATGATGACTAACGGCTTCGGCTGTATCCTTGGCGGCATCGTGAGCGGTAAAGTTGTTGAGATGTACACCCAAAACGGCATTACCGACTGGCAGACCGTATGGTTGATTTTCGCTGGTTACTCCGTGGTTCTGGCCTTCGCGTTCATGGCGATGTTCAAATATAAACACGTTCGTGTCCCGACAGGCACACAGACGGTGAGCCACTAATTACGCAAAGAAAAACGGGTCGCCAGAAGGTGACCCGTTTTTTTCTTACTTCAACACATAACCGTACAATCGTTTCATGCCATCTGCATCGGTTTCGCTATAAACACCTTGCAGCTCCGGCGAAAATCCCGGCAACAAATTCACTCCTTCTTCCAGCGCAAGGAAATAACGCTGAACCGCCCCACCCCAGACTTCTCCGGGTACCACGCAAAGCACGCCTGGTGGATAAGGCAACGCCCCTTCTGCCGCAATTCGCCCTTCGGCATCACGAATCCGCACCAACTCCACTTCACCGCGAATATAAGCACTATGCGCATCCTGGGGGTTCATCACCACTGACGGGAAACTCTGCTGGCGGAACATCGCTTTTTGTAGGTCTTTGACGTCGAAACTGACATACAGATCGTGCATCTCCTGACACAACTGGCGCAGGGTGTAGTCGCGATAGCGCACCGGATATTTGTTATAAACGCTCGGCAACACCTCAGCCAGCGGCGAGTCATCCTCAATATGCTGTTCAAACTGCGCCAGCATCGCCACCAGTTGCGCCAGCTTCTCGTGGCTTTCCGCCGGAGTTAATAAGAACAGAATGGAGTTGAGATCGCACTTCTCCGGCACAATACCGTTCTCACGCAGATAGTGCGCCAGAATCGTCGCCGGAACGCCAAAGTCGCTATATTCGCCAGTTTCGGCATTGATACCTGGTGTAGTGAGTAACAGCTTGCACGGATCAACAAAATACTGATCCGCGGCATATCCTTCAAAGCCGTGCCACTTCGCCCCCGGCTCAAAACTGAAAAAACGGCGGTCGCTGGCTAACACTGATGTCGGATAATCCTGCCACAATTTGCCATCAACAACGGGCGGGATAAACGGGCGGAACAGCTTACAGTGCGCAAGAATAGCCTTGCGCGCTTCAATCCCTATCTCAACACACTCAGCCCACAGCCGACGCCCACTCTCTCCTTCATGAATTTTGGCGTTAACGTCCAGCGCGGCAAACAGCGGATAGAACGGGCTGGTAGAAGCATGGAGCATAAAGGCATTATTCAACCGCTTATGCGGGCAAAAACGCGCCTGTCCGCGGATATGGTTATCTTTTTTATGGATCTGCGACGTCTGTGAGAATCCCGCCTGCTGTTTGTGCACTGACTGGGTCACAAAGATCCCCGGATCGTTTTCGTTAAGTTCTAACAGCAGCGGCGAGCTATCCGCCATCATCGGGATAAACTGTTCGTAACCGACCCACGCGGAATCAAACAGAATGTAATCACACAGATGCCCAACGGTATCGATCACCTGGCGGGCGTTATAGACAGTGCCGTCATAGGTTCCCAGCTGAATAATCGCCAGGCGAAACGGGCGCGGCAACTCAGCTTTTTCTGGCGCAACGTCGCGAATTTGCTGGCGCAGATACTCTTCATTAAAACAGTGCGCATCAATACCGCCAATGAAACCAAACGGGTTACGTGAAGCTTCCAGATAGACCGGCGTCGCCCCCGCCTGAATCAGCGCGCCGTGATGATTCGACTTATGGTTGTTACGGTCGAAGAGCACCAGATCGCCACGCGTTAACAGCGCATTCGTCACCACTTTATTCGCTGCCGATGTGCCGTTCAGGACAAAATAGGTTTTATCGGCATGAAAGACTTTGGCTGCGAATTTCTGCGCATCCTTCGCCGATCCTTCATGAATAAGCAGATCGCCCAATTTTACGTCAGCGTTACACATATCGGTGCGAAAGACGTTCTCACCAAAGAAATCGTAAAAATGGCGTCCGGCAGGATGCTTTTTAAAGAACGCACCATGTTGATGCCCAGGGCAAGCAAAAGTGCTGTTGCCCATCTCAACGTACTGCGTCAGCGTGTCATAAAACGGTGGCAGCAAATTCTCTTCATACTGACAGGCTGCGGATTCCAGCTCCAGCCACTGCTGCTCGTTGCCGTTGATTACCGCCGTAACGCCCGCAGGTAATTCAACAACATGTTCGGAATACAAAAACACCGGTAGATGAAAACCGGTGCGCTTAAGCAACGCAAGAATGCCACTGCGACTATCCGCAGCGGTAATGACGACTGCCGCGACGTCAGTAAAATCAGTATCTCCCAACGCCACCACGCGGCGATGAGTAGAAAGTCGGGATACCAGTTCACTACTGGCGGCAATATTCATTGATTTCATAAGCGCAAAACCCGTTTCGGGGAAGTAAGAATACCGGACAAGGTGAAAAACCCTGCCCCACGAGATATGGGTCAAACTGGTCACCAGCTTCGACCGCCAGACATCAGTAAAAGCAGAAACGCTCTGATTTTACTGTTGTCCTGCAGTGAGCGTGCGTTAACTTCACCGCATGAGCAGTAGCATGAAAAGAGAAGAGTTTCGCGCGAAACGGCGATAAGCGAGAGAATGTAAGGAGGTGGCGTGCATCGGGCAAACTCCGTACAGAGAGGAGAAAATTCGCGCAATCATGGCACCTTTCACCAGAGCGTGCAAGCCAGGACTTTGCGAACAAACAAGCCATCGAAGGTGCCAAACGGTCATAATAAGAAAATCAGACAATGCAGCTAACAGGAACTCTTGTGGTCATCGGTCCTTTTATCAACGCAAGTGCAGTATTACTGGGTGGCGTTCTCGGTGCACTCCTTAGCCAACGCTTACCGGAACGTATCCGCGTCTCCATGACATCGATTTTTGGTCTGGCATCGCTGGGGATTGGTATTTTACTGGTGGTGAAATGCGCCAACCTTCCGGCGATGGTTTTAGCAACCTTACTCGGTGCATTAATCGGCGAAATTTGTCTGCTGGAAAAAGGCGTCAATACCGCGGTCACCAAAGCACAAAATCTGTTTCGCCACTCACGTAAGAAGCCAGCGCATGAATCTTTTATTCAGAATTATGTCGCGATTATTGTCCTGTTTTGCGCCAGCGGCACCGGGATCTTCGGGGCGATGAACGAAGGGATGACCGGCGATCCGAGTATTTTAATCGCCAAGTCATTTCTCGATTTCTTTACGGCGATGATCTTCGCCTGCTCGTTGGGTATTGCGGTGTCGGTAATTAGTATCCCATTACTGATCATCCAGTTAACGCTGGCGTGGGCTGCCGCGCTGATATTACCGCTGACCACACCGTCGATGATGGCAGACTTCAGCGCCGTAGGCGGTTTATTGCTGCTGGCAACCGGATTACGCATCTGTGGCATTAAAATGTTCCCGGTGGTCAACATGCTTCCAGCACTCCTTCTGGCAATGCCGCTTTCCGCCGCCTGGACCGCCTGGTTTGCCTGACAATGCGTGCAATAGCGGCAAAGTGATGATAGATTGTGCAGTCTGCAGTAAATTGAAGAAATTTGATTGACGAGACGAGGCGAATCAGGTTTAATGCGCCCCGTTGCCCGGATAGCTCAGTCGGTAGAGCAGGGGATTGAAA
>ERZ786681.122-NODE-122-length-14798-cov-5.391576_pt1 | contig 14798 bp, 9 predicted proteins | sample MGYA00511013_ERZ786681 | MGnify/ENA primary metagenome ERZ786681 (study PRJEB29978, sample SAMEA3491297) | human gut metagenome | biome: ENVO:mammalia-associated habitat; material: ENVO:feces | place: Bangladesh | collected 2010-04-07 ...
CCACCGGGCGAGAAATCCCCACCATGTCGCACTCCTGAAAGGCATCGTAGCCTATCAACGAGGTCGCTACCTGCCCGGAAAGGACAACTAATGGAATGGAATCCATATAAGCGGTGGCAATGCCAGTAATCGCATTGGTCGCCCCTGGACCCGACGTTACCAGCACGACGCCGACTTCCCCGGTCGCGCGCGCCAGACCATCGGCCATATGCACCGCCGCCTGCTCATGACGAACTAAAACATGATCGATACCACCCACGGTATGCAATGCATCGTAAATATCAAGGACCGCGCCTCCGGGATAACCGAATACTTGTTTAACGCCCTGATCGATAAGCGATCGGACGACCATCTCGGCTCCAGACAACATCTCCATGGCCTGCCTCACTGTTTGACGGAAAAAATGTGTAAAACACATTAACCGTCCGATCTTGCTTAAGCAATTGGCAGCCAGAGACATAAACACGGGGTAATAAGAATAAACAGGAGGAAAGGTGAAAAGAAACGATAAAATCCTCCATTACAGAGGATTAAATTGATAATAAATCGGCTGAATCCCACAACTTACAGCAATTTCTCTATTTTTTTAATTAATCCTAAAATAGCGAGATTACACATTCAGAATAAAATTCCACATTCAATAAAAAATGCAGAATAAACCAGACATTAATGTCTGATCTATTCTGCATTCAGTTAGCGTTTGCAAATTGAGACTAATTGCTCTTCCATCCACTGATGGCCTTTATCGCGCCCGGCTGCTTCATGCCAGGAGAGATAACAGGTTCTGCTGTTTTGTTTTAACGGCAGCGGTAATACCTGTAACTCTAAGGATTCAGCGAACTCTTCAGCCAGCCAACGCGGCGCAATAGCGACCAGATGCGTTTGCGACACCACGCTAAGTACGCTCATCATTGCCATGCCCTGATAAGCGATACTGGCTTGCTTATCTACCGTGTCATACCACGGTTGACTAAATGACGCGAAACGATCGAGAGAAACCGCCGCATGTTGTTCGTTATAAACATCATGTTTCAGTAACGGGCCTTTAATTGTTGGATGATTTTTGCTGGCTACCAGCACCATTTCATCTTTAAATAATGGCACACTGGTAAATTCAGGACGATGGAAGTCTTCATAACTAATCACAAACTCCGTTTCCTGATAACGCAGCTGATGTTCAGTGTTCTGATTTAATGAAGACTTGAACATAACATGTATATTTGGCGCAATCTGCTCAATGTGATTATAAATCTGCGAGGTCAGAATGCTGTCTAACGGGCTGCAAACACAAAGATGAAATACACGTTCACTGCTCGCGGGTTCAAAACCTGAACCAGGCAATTCATTTTGTACTAGTTGCAATGCCTGACGAACTGAGCCAAAAAGTTGAAATGCGCGAGCAGTCGGTTGAATACCACGGCCATAACGAACAAAAAGCTCGTCATTAAACATCACCTTCAGGCGTGCAACAGCGTTACTGACCGCAGGTTGCGACATTCCCAGAACATGAGCGGCACGGGTAATGTTTTGCTCCTGCATCACGGCATCGAAAACGGTTAATAAGTTGAGATCGACCATGCGTAGCTGTGGCTTGCTTAACTCCGCCGTCTCTGGATGATCTGTTTGTACCTCTGGCATACTTAACTCCACTGTCACACTTAACTCCCTTTCCCTTATTGGAATGCAGAGAAATAATCCTCGAGAATATGATTTATCATGCATATAAAATAAGAAAAAGGAAAATGAGTAAAATTAGGAAAACATAAAGATACGGGTTCTTATAAAAACAGAATCCATTGCCGTGGAAAGCGTCATTTACCACAGCATAATAATCCATAATGTTTTTGTTGCGAAAACAATCTAATCATAACTACCACGAATACTCAATCATCCACAAAATGGATTAAATGTGCTTTTTTAATAATTAATTTATATGTTTAATGCATTAATTCTTAACATTAATTGATCAATAATATTCACCAAATGAATATCAAAAAATTCTCAAAACATATAATTCAATACAAATCATCAGGATAGGTTTTGTAACGCGTGCATTTTATCCCCCTTTCCCTCGTCGATTAGATGCAAAAATTTATTCTGAAATATGTCAACCGATGAAAAGCGGCGGTAGTTAAGCAGAAATTAATATCGCTTACTTTAACCACCGCAGCACAATTAGCTAATTTTACGGATGCAGAACTCATGCTGGCGGGACGTTTTTATTGCGTCAGGGTTGACATCCGTTTTTGTATCCAGTAACTCTAAAAGCATATCGCATTCATCTGGAGCTGATTTAATGACTCACATCGTTCGCTTTATCGGTCTACTACTACTAAACGCATCTTCTTTGCGCGGTAGACGAGTGAGCGGCATCCAGCATTAAGCCAGCACGCAGTCAAACAAAAAACCCGCGCCATTGCGCGGGTTTTTTTATGCCCGAAGCGAGGCGCTCAAAAAGAGACAAGGACCCAAACCATGAGCCAGCAAGTCATTATTTTCGATACCACATTGCGCGACGGTGAACAGGCGTTACAGGCAAGCTTGAGTGTGAAAGAAAAACTGCAAATTGCGCTGGCCCTTGAGCGTATGGGTGTTGACGTGATGGAAGTCGGGTTCCCCGTCTCTTCGCCGGGTGATTTTGAATCAGTGCAAACCATCGCTCGCCAGGTTAAAAACAGCCGCGTATGCGCGTTAGCTCGCTGCGTGGAAAAGGATATCGACGTGGCGGCCGAATCTCTGAAAGTCGCCGAAGCCTTCCGGATTCATACCTTTATTGCCACTTCGCCAATGCACATTGCCACCAAGCTGCGTAGCACGCTGGACGAGGTGATCGAACGCGCTATCTATATGGTGAAACGCGCCCGTAATTACACCGATGATGTTGAATTTTCTTGCGAAGATGCCGGACGCACCCCAATTGCCGATCTGGCGCGAGTGGTCGAAGCGGCGATTAATGCCGGTGCCACCACCATCAACATTCCGGACACCGTGGGCTACACCATGCCATTTGAGTTCGCCGGAATCATCAGCGGGCTGTATGAACGCGTACCCAACATCGACAAAGCCATTATTTCCGTACATACCCACGACGATCTGGGCCTGGCGGTCGGCAACTCACTGGCGGCGGTACATGCCGGAGCACGCCAGGTGGAAGGTGCAATGAATGGGATCGGCGAGCGTGCCGGTAACTGTTCGCTGGAAGAAGTGATCATGGCGATCAAAGTTCGTAAGGATATTCTCAACGTTCATACCGCCATTAATCACCAGGAAATATGGCGCACCAGCCAATTAGTTAGCCAGATTTGTAATATGCCGATCCCGGCAAACAAAGCCATTGTTGGCAGCGGCGCATTCGCACACTCCTCCGGTATTCATCAGGATGGTGTGCTGAAAAACCGCGAAAACTACGAAATCATGACACCAGAATCTATTGGTTTGAACCAAATCCAGCTGAATCTGACCTCTCGTTCGGGACGTGCGGCAGTAAAACACCGCATGGATGAGATGGGGTATAAAGAAAGTGAATATAATTTAGACAATTTGTACGATGCCTTCCTGAAGCTGGCGGACAAAAAAGGTCAGGTGTTTGATTACGATCTGGAGGCACTGGCCTTCATCGGTAAGCAGCAAGAAGAGCCGGAGCATTTCCGTCTGGATTACTTCAGCGTGCAGTCTGGCTCTAACGATATTGCCACTGCCGCCGTCAAACTGGCCTGCGGCGAAGAAGTCAAAGCAGAAGCCGCCAACGGTAACGGTCCGGTCGATGCCGTCTATCAGGCGATAAACCGCATCACTGACTATAACGTCGAACTGGTGAAGTACAGCCTGACCGCCAAAGGCCACGGTAAAGATGCGCTGGGTCAGGTGGATATTGTCGCCAACTACAATGGTCGCCGCTTCCACGGCGTCGGCCTGGCCACCGATATTGTCGAGTCCTCCGCCAAAGCCATGGTGCACGTACTGAACAATATCTGGCGCGCCGCAGAAGTCGAAAAAGAGTTGCAACGCAAAGCTCAACACAACGAAAACAACAAGGAAACCGTGTGATGTCGAAGAATTACCATATTGCCGTTTTGCCCGGAGATGGGATCGGGCCGGAAGTGATGACCCAGGCGCTGAAAGTGCTGGATGCCGTGCGCAACCGCTTTGCGATGCGCATCACCACCAGCCATTACGATGTAGGCGGCGCAGCCATTGATAACCACGGGCAGCCGCTGCCGCCTGCGACGGTTGAAGGTTGTGAGCAAGCCGATGCCGTGCTGTTTGGCTCGGTAGGTGGTCCGAAGTGGGAACATTTGCCGCCAGACCAGCAACCAGAACGCGGCGCACTGTTGCCTTTGCGTAAACACTTCAAATTATTCAGCAATCTGCGTCCGGCAAAACTGTATCAGGGGCTGGAAGCATTCTGTCCGCTGCGTGCTGACATTGCCGCTAACGGCTTCGACATCCTGTGTGTGCGCGAACTGACCGGCGGCATCTATTTCGGTCAGCCAAAAGGCCGCGAAGGTAGCGGACAATATGAAAAAGCGTTTGATACCGAGGTGTATCACCGTTTTGAGATTGAACGTATCGCCCGCATCGCGTTTGAATCTGCTCGTAAACGTCGCCATAAAGTGACGTCTATCGACAAAGCCAACGTGCTGCAATCCTCTATTTTATGGCGGGAGATCGTTAACGAGATCGCCACGGAATACCCGGATGTCGAACTGGCGCATATGTACATCGACAACGCCACCATGCAGCTGATTAAAGATCCATCACAGTTTGACGTTCTGCTGTGCTCCAACCTGTTTGGCGACATTCTGTCTGACGAGTGCGCAATGATCACTGGCTCAATGGGGATGTTGCCTTCCGCCAGCCTGAACGAACAAGGTTTTGGTCTGTATGAACCGGCAGGCGGCTCCGCACCCGATATCGCAGGCAAAAACATCGCCAACCCGATTGCACAAATCCTGTCGCTGGCACTGCTGCTGCGTTACAGCCTGGATGCCGATGATGCGGCTTCCGCCATTGAACGCGCCATTAACCGCGCATTAGAAGAAGGCATTCGCACCGGAGATTTAGCCCGTGGCGCTGCCGCCGTTAGTACCAATGAAATGGGCGATATCATTGCCCGCTATGTGGCAGAAGGGGTGTAATCATGGCTAAGACGTTATACGAAAAATTGTTCGACGCTCACGTAGTGTACGAAGCCGAAAACGAAACCCCGCTGTTATATATCGACCGCCACCTGGTGCATGAAGTGACCTCACCGCAGGCGTTCGATGGTCTGCGCGCCCACGGTCGCCCGGTACGTCAGCCGGGGAAAACCTTCGCCACTATGGATCACAACGTCTCTACTCAGACCAAAGACATTAATGCCTGCGGTGAAATGGCGCGCATCCAGATGCAGGAGCTGATCAAAAACTGCAAAGAGTTTGGCGTCGAGCTGTATGACCTGAATCACCCGTATCAGGGGATCGTCCATGTAATGGGGCCGGAACAGGGCGTCACTTTGCCGGGGATGACCATTGTCTGCGGCGACTCGCATACCGCCACCCACGGCGCGTTTGGCGCACTGGCCTTTGGTATCGGCACTTCCGAAGTTGAACACGTACTGGCAACGCAAACCCTGAAACAGGGGCGCGCAAAAACCATGAAAATTGAAGTCCAGGGCAAAGCTGCGCCGGGCATTACTGCGAAAGATATCGTGCTGGCAATTATTGGTAAAACCGGTAGCGCAGGCGGCACCGGACATGTGGTGGAGTTTTGCGGCGAAGCAATCCGTGATTTAAGCATGGAAGGTCGTATGACCCTGTGCAATATGGCAATCGAAATGGGCGCGAAAGCCGGTCTGGTTGCACCGGACGAAACCACCTTTAACTATGTCAAAGGCCGTCTGCATGCGCCGAAAGGCAAAGATTTCGACGACGCCGTTGCCTACTGGAAAACTCTGCAAACCGACGAAGGCGCAACTTTCGATACCGTTGTGACTTTGCAGGCAGAAGAAATTTCACCGCAGGTCACCTGGGGCACCAATCCAGGTCAGGTGATTTCCGTGAACGACAATATTCCCGATCCGGCTTCGTTTGCCGATCCGGTTGAACGCGCGTCGGCAGAAAAAGCGCTGGCCTATATGGGGCTGAAACCGGGTATTCCGCTGACAGAAGTGGCTATCGACAAAGTGTTTATCGGTTCCTGCACTAACTCGCGTATTGAAGATTTACGCGCGGCGGCTGAAATCGCCAAAGGGCGGAAAGTCGCGCCAGGCGTGCAGGCACTGGTGGTTCCCGGCTCTGGCCCGGTAAAAGCCCAGGCGGAAGCGGAAGGTCTGGACAAAATCTTTATTGAAGCCGGTTTTGAATGGCGCTTGCCAGGTTGCTCAATGTGTCTGGCGATGAACAACGACCGCCTGAATCCGGGCGAACGTTGTGCCTCCACCAGCAACCGTAACTTTGAAGGCCGCCAGGGGCGTGGCGGACGCACCCATCTGGTCAGCCCGGCAATGGCTGCCGCTGCTGCTGTGACCGGACATTTCGCCGACATTCGCAACATTAAATAAGGAGCACACCATGGCAGAGAAATTTATCAAACATACAGGCCTGGTGGTTCCGCTGGATGCCGCCAATGTCGATACCGATGCAATCATCCCGAAACAGTTTTTGCAGAAAGTGACCCGTACTGGTTTTGGCGCGCATCTGTTTAACGACTGGCGTTTTCTGGATGAAAAAGGCCAACAGCCAAACCCGGACTTCGTGCTGAACTTCCCGCAGTATCAGGGCGCTTCCATTTTGCTGGCACGAGAAAACTTCGGCTGCGGTTCCTCGCGTGAGCACGCGCCGTGGGCATTGACCGATTACGGTTTTAAAGTGGTGATTGCACCGAGTTTTGCTGACATCTTCTACGGCAACAGCTTTAACAACCAGCTGCTGCCGGTGAAATTAAGCGATGCAGAAGTGGACGAACTGTTTGCGCTGGTGAAAGCCAATCCGGGGATTCATTTTGATGTGGACCTGGAAGCGCAAGAGGTGAAGGCAGGTGAGAAAACCTATCGCTTTACCATTGATGCCTTCCGTCGCCACTGCATGATGAACGGTCTGGACAGCATTGGCCTGACCCTGCAGCACGACGACGCTATTGCGTCTTATGAAGAGAAGCAACCGGAATTTATGCGTTAGTTTGTAAACCGTCCGGCACTCAATCGCCAAAAAGAAAAAAGCCAGCAGATAATCACTGCTGGCGTGGCGATTAACACCAATACTCAGTCACACATGATGTCCGCAAATCAGTAGTCAGAATGACTCCCCTCCCACTGCATCAGTTCTTCAAGCATAGTTAATCGTTGTGGGACGCTTAACCAACGCAACCAGCACAACTTCGCTGTCGCGGTAAAATAGTGCTGATAAAACTGACGCATGGGGCACCTCCTTGCTTCATCGTTAGGAATTATTGACTTAATATAGGGAAAAATAAAATTGCTGACTTTTGCGCAGGAGTTCCCCTTTTATGCCATCTGCTCGTCTGCAACAACAGTTCATCCGCCTGTGGCAATGCTGCGAGGGTAAATCGCAGGACACGACGCTCAACGAACTGGCAGCGTTATTGAGCTGCTCGCGTCGTCATATGCGCACCCTGCTCAACACCATGCAGGATCGCGGCTGGCTGACGTGGGAAGCGGAAGTCGGGCGCGGCAAACGCTCGCGTCTGACATTCCTCTATACCGGGCTGGCGCTTCAGCAACAGCGAGCAGAGGACCTGCTGGAGCAGGATCGTATCGATCAACTGGTGCAACTGGTTGGCGACAAAGCGGCCGTGCGGCAAATGTTAGTTTCTCATCTGGGCCGTAGCTTCCGCCAGGGGCGGCACATCCTGCGCGTTCTCTACTATCGTCCGTTGCGTAATCTGCTGCCCGGCAGTGCATTGCGTCGTTCCGAAACCCATATCGCCCGGCAAATCTTCAGTTCGCTAACGCGCATAAATGAGGAAAATGGGGAACTGGAAGCGGACATCGCCCACCACTGGCAGCAAATTTCACCGCTTCACTGGCGTTTCTTTTTGCGTCCAGGAGTCCATTTTCATCATGGTCGTGAACTGGAAATGGACGATGTGATCGCCTCTTTAAAACGAATCAATACGCTGCCGCTCTATTCGCATATTGCTGACATTGTGTCGCCGACGCCCTGGACGCTGGATATCCATCTCACGCAACCGGACCGCTGGTTACCGTTACTGCTGGGGCAAGTTCCGGCGATGATCCTGCCGCGCGAATGGGAAACCCTCAGTGACTTTGCCAGTCATCCCCTCGGCACCGGTCCGTATGCGGTGATCCGCAACAGCACCAATCAACTGAAAATTCAGGCATTCGATGACTTCTTCGGTTACCGGGCATTAATCGACGAAGTTAACGTCTGGGTTCTGCCGGAAATTGCCGACGAGCCAGCCGGAGGGCTGATGCTAAAAGGGCCACAGGGCGAGGAAAAAGAGATTGAAAGCCGCCTGGAGGAAGGTTGCTACTATTTACTGTTCGACAGCCGCACCCATCGCGGGGCGAATCAGCAAGTCAGGGACTGGGTAAGCTATGTGCTTTCTCCAACTAATCTGGTCTATTTCGCTGAGGAACAGTACCAGCAACTGTGGTTCCCGGCTTATGGACTGTTGCCGCGCTGGCATCATGCCCGCCCGGCGCAGTGTGAAAAACCTGCCGGGCTGGAAAGCCTCACCCTGACCTTTTATCAGGATCATATTGAGCATCGGGTGATTGCCAGGATCATGCAGCAGATTCTGGCAAGTCACCAGGTCACGCTGGAAATCAAAGAGATTGGCTACGATCAGTGGCATGAAGGAGAGATCGAGAGCGATATCTGGCTTAACAGCGCCAACTTTACGCTGCCGCTGGATTTTTCGCTGTTCGCGCACCTGTGCGAGGTGCCGCTGCTCCAACACTGTATTCCGATCGACTGGCAAGCCGACGCCGCCCGCTGGCGCAATGGCGAAATGAACCTTGCGAACTGGTGCCAGCAACTGGTCGCCAGCAAAGCAATGGTGCCGCTCATCCATCACTGGCTGATCATTCAGGGGCAACGCAGTATGCGCGGTCTGCGTATGAACACCCTCGGCTGGTTCGATTTTAAATCAGCGTGGTTTGCGCCGCCTGATCCAGAGTAGCTCGCGCCTTTTGGCGGTGATGAGCGCGTTTTTTATATTCAGACGGAATGAATAAAATACATTACTTTTATATTTTCTCTGTTTTATGCATCGTCTGATTAGAGTCGCAAATAAGATTATCTCGAATCGTGTGCGATTCATTGTCTGAAAAATGACGACTCCGCACTCACTGAAAACAAGGCAGAGTCTGGATTCGACTTCAGACTCCAACTCAAATTTCTTTTGCCAGAATAAAAATACACGCTCATAATTTCAGTAACACGCTGTTGTTTGAGGCTAATCAGACGAGATTTTATCTTGCGTGGGTGTGGGATGTTGATGTTAAGTGACAGGCATATGAAAATTAGCATACCGGGTAGGATTCAGTATTTCTGCGCAATATTGTTTTATATAAAAAATAAGTCAGTGTGTTTTTTACCTTATTTTATATATAGTGGTCAGCACCAACTTAAAAAAGAAAGGGCGTTCCTGCCCCTTCCCTATTTATTATTCTGGCTCAATCAATAATTGCGCCACGACTGCGCAATTTAGCGCTATCCTGGCCGGAAAGGTCAGCCTTGCTCAGGTTAATCCCGCGCACGTTAGTATCTTCCATATAAGCATTGTTCAGGATGGTATTGTCCATTTTTGCATTGCGCAGGAGTGTATCGTCCAGGTCAGTATCGGACATGTCAGTATCGGACAGGTTAGTATCGGACAGGTCAGAGCTAATAACTTTGGCATTGTTCATTTTAGCACCGTGCAGGTCAGCACCGAGTAGGTTAGAACTGCACAGACTGATCTTGTTCATTTCAGCATTGCTCAGGTCAGCCTTGCGAAGGCAAGCACCATTAAGGGAAATCCCGGAAAGGTAAGCATTACTCAGATCAATGCCCCCGGTACTGGGGCTTATTCCCAATTGCAACTTCTGAGTATATATCTCTATATTTCCAATATAAAAACTGACACATAACATATTATCTGGCGAGATTGAGCCCCTCGCCTGCATCATTTCCGGATCTTTTGCGTGTTCTTTGAGTTCATTAAATTTTTTTAGCCGGTGGGTAAACCTATCACGCGCCTTCTCGTCGACAGCCCCGGTAAAGTATTTTGAGTAGTCATCACAATTCTGGAAATAAAATGCATCCTTCAGAATTTGCCTTGCCGCAGTCTGGGAATGTTTATCTGACCGGAAGAGATTGCGTAACGTCTCCCATAGCTCTTCAAAGATATTCATATTCTCGGTCTTTTTGACCAGGTTAACCATCCTGATAATCTGAGAATGAGTAAGGCCTGGATCTTTAGTGGTATTACTTGCAGGGATACTAATCTGTTCTGGGTTTCTTACTTTCATGCTGATAGCTCCACTCTGAGTTAAAAACTCAGAATAAGCGTCCTGAATAAGAATACTGTCAAAAATCGCTCATTCACGCAATAAACTGTTACGTTACCGATTCTGACTGAAGCTAAGGGATTCTTTCGGTTCAAAGCTTCCCAGCTATGCAAATACGTCCTTGATAGCTGAACGAATATTGGCTTTTTTAATACACCTTCTCTATGGATTGCTGGTTGATAACAAAATCACTACACTAACGCCGTTCTCAACGGGGTGCCACGCAGACGCGTGCGCTGAGAAAATACCCATCGAACCTGATCCGGATAACGCCGGCGAAGGGATTTGAGGCTCCTTCTCAAGTCCTTTGCCACTCTTTTTTGAGGTGCAAAGTGTTAAAAAAATGTCTGCCCCTGCTGTTGCTGTGCACAGCGCCCGTTTTCGCTAAACCCGTTCTGACCGTCTACACCTACGACTCCTTCGCCGCCGACTGGGGTCCAGGTCCGGTGGTTAAAAAAGCCTTTGAAGCCGACTGTAATTGCGAACTGAAACTGGTGGCGCTGGAAGATGGCGTTTCGCTGCTCAACCGTCTGCGGATGGAAGGCAAAAACAGCAAAGCCGATGTGGTGCTGGGGCTGGATAACAATCTGTTAGATGCCGCCAGTAAAACCGGACTATTTGCCAAAAGCGGTGTGGCAGCGGATGCGGTAAATGTACCCGGCGGCTGGAATAATGACACTTTCGTCCCGTTTGATTACGGCTATTTCGCCTTCGTCTATGACAAGAACAAACTGAAAAATCCGCCGCAAAGCCTGAAAGAGCTGGTTGAAAGCGATCAAAACTGGCGGGTGATTTATCAGGATCCGCGCACCAGCACGCCGGGACTGGGTCTGCTGTTGTGGATGCAAAAAGTCTATGGCGATGACGCCCCACAAGCCTGGCAGAAACTGGCGAAGAAAACGGTCACGGTCACCAAAGGCTGGAGCGAAGCCTACGGCCTGTTTTTAAAAGGTGAAAGCGATCTGGTCCTGAGTTACACCACCTCTCCGGCTTATCACATTCTCGAAGAGAAGAAAGATAACTACGCCGCCGCGAACTTCAGCGAAGGTCACTATCTGCAGGTGGAAGTCGCCGCCCGCACCGCTGCCAGCAAGCAGCCGGAGCTGGCGCAAAAATTTCTCCAGTTTATGGTTTCTCCGGCTTTCCAGAATGCGATCCCAACCGGCAACTGGATGTATCCGGTGGCAAATGTCACGCTGCCTGCCGGGTTTGAACAATTGACCAAACCGGCAACCACGCTGGAGTTCACGCCAGCCGAAGTGGCGGCACAACGTCAGGCATGGATTAGCGAATGGCAACGCGCCGTCAGCCGTTAATTCCCGGCTGGTTAATTCCAGGTGTAAGCGCCGCTACGCTTGTGGTGGCGGTTGCGCTGGCGGCGTTTCTCGCCCTGTGGTGGAACGCGCCACAGGGTGACTGGGTGACAATCTGGCAGGACAGCTATCTGTGGCATGTGGTGCGCTTCTCCTTCTGGCAGGCGTTTCTCTCTGCGCTGCTCTCTGTCGTACCCGCGATATTCCTCGCCCGCGCCCTCTACCGCAGGCGCTTTCCGGGTCGGCTGGCGCTGTTGCGTCTGTGCGCCATGACCTTGATCCTCCCGGTGCTGGTTGCTGTTTTCGGCATTCTTAGCGTCTATGGTCGCCAGGGCTGGCTGGCATCACTCTGCCAATCGCTTGGTCTGGAGTGGACCTTTTCGCCCTACGGCCTGCAAGGTATTTTGCTGGCCCATGTGTTTTTTAATCTGCCGATGGCGAGCCGTTTATTACTTCAGGCACTGGAAAACATTCCCGGCGAACAACGTCAACTTGCCGCCCAGCTTGGGATGCGTGGCTGGCACTTCTTTCGTTTCGTCGAATGGCCGTGGTTACGGCGACAAATCCCGCCAGTTGCTGCGCTTATCTTTATGCTCTGTTTTGCCAGCTTCGCCACCGTGCTGTCGCTGGGCGGCGGTCCGCAGGCGACCACTATCGAGCTGGCTATTTATCAGGCGCTGAGTTACGACTACGATCCTGCCCGCGCGGCGATGCTGGCGTTGATCCAGATGGTGTGTTGCCTCGGGCTAGTGCTGTTGAGTCAGCGATTGAGTAAGGCCATTGCGCCCGGCACTACGCTGCTGCAAGGCTGGCGCGACCCGGACGATCGTCTGCATAGCCGCATTTGCGACACGGTGTTAATTGTGCTGGCGCTGTTGCTGTTGCTGCCACCGTTACTGGCGGTGCTCGTCGATGGGGTAAATCGCCAGTTGCCGGAAGTGCTGGCACAACCGGTGCTGTGGCAGGCGCTGTGGACCTCGTTGCGTATTGCGCTGGCGGCAGGCGTATTATGCGTAGTGCTGACCATGATGCTGCTATGGAGCAGTCGCGAACTGCGGGTGCGGCAAAAAATGCTGGCGGGTCAGGCGCTGGAGATGAGCGGCATGTTGATCCTCGCCATGCCGGGGATTGTGCTGGCTACGGGCTTCTTTTTACTGCTCAACAACACTATCGGCCTGCCGCAATCTGCTGACGGCATTGTGATTTTCACCAATGCGTTAATGGCGATCCCTTATGCGCTGAAGGTGCTGGAAAACCCGATGCGCGATATCACCGCGCGTTACAGTATGTTGTGTCAGTCGCTGGGCATTGAAGGCTGGTCACGCTTAAAAGTGGTGGAGCTGCGCGCCCTGAAACGCCCACTTGCGCAGGCACTGGCCTTTGCTTGTGTGCTATCGATTGGTGATTTTGGCGTGGTGGCGTTGTTCGGTAACGATGATTTCCGCACCCTGCCGTTTTATCTCTACCAGCAAATTGGCTCCTATCGCAGCCAGGACGGCGCGGTCACCGCGTTAATTCTGCTGCTACTCTGTTTTCTGCTGTTTACCGTGATTGAAAAACTACCGGGGCGAAATGTTAAAACTGACTGATATCACCTGGCTTTACCACCATTTGCCGATGCGTTTTAGCTTAACGGTGGAACGGGGCGAGCAGGTGGCGATCCTCGGGCCAAGCGGCGCGGGTAAAAGTACCCTGCTGAATTTGATCGCCGGTTTTCTGACGCCAGCCAGCGGTTCGCTGACTATCGACGGCGTTGATCACACCTCTACGCCGCCGTCACGCCGTCCGGTGTCGATGCTGTTTCAGGAGAACAACCTGTTCAGTCACCTGACGGTCGCGCAGAACATCGGGCTGGGGCTTAATCCAGGATTGAAGCTGAACGCGGCACAACAGGAGAAAATGCACGCTATCGCCAGCCAGATGGGGATTGATAATTTAATGGCGCGATTACCGGGCGAGCTTTCTGGCGGTCAACGACAGCGCGTGGCGTTAGCGCGTTGTCTGGTGCGCGAACAGCCGATTTTATTGCTTGATGAACCGTTCTCTGCGCTCGATCCGGCGTTACGTCAGGAGATGTTGACGCTGGTGAGCACGAGCTGCCAGCAGCAAAAAATGACGCTATTGATGGTGTCGCACAGTGTGGAAGATGCGGCGCGGATCGCCACACGCTCGGTGGTGGTCGCCGACGGGCGCATCGCCTGGCAGGGTATGACCGATGAGTTGTTGAGCGGTAAGGCGAGTGCTTCGGCACTATTGGGGATTAAAGGTTAAAAGCGCACGGACAGTCCCCTCGCCCCTCTGGGGAGAGGGTTAGGGTGAGGGGAACAAACCAGCGCCGATGCAAACTACCTCCTAAACCCCAACCACTTTCCGCAAAATATCGATATATACCGGCATCAACGGGTGGCGAATTAACACCACCAGCGCCACTACACCGACGGCAGAAATTAACGGTGCCAGCCACAACAAACGACCGCGCGACAAATAATGACTTAAACGATCGGTTGCTTTACCGCTGCGCCATAACCGCCAACACAGCCAGCCACCAACCCACAAAAATACCGCCGTCGCCAGCAGCAACCATTTAAACTCACCACTTTGCATCCCGGCAGGAATATCGATCGCCGCACCCGCCAGAATCCCCGGCAGGAAGTAAAACGGTGGCCACAGCAGGCAGCCGATAATATTCGGCGTAATAAATTTTGCCACCGGGAGATCCAGCATTCCCGCCACCATTGGCACCAGCGGACGCGTCGGGCCGACAAAACGACCGACCAGAATGGTGAACATGCTGTGTTGATGCAACGCATGTTCAGTTTTATCGAGTAATGCTTTGTTTTTCTTCAGAAATGACCAGCGATGCAATGGCTTTTTAAAACGCCAGCCCAGCCAGAAGGAGATCCAGTCGCCCAGCAGGCAACCGACGATCCCTGCCAGCCAGGCGTGCCAGAAACTTAACTCGCCACTGC
>ERZ786681.126-NODE-126-length-14315-cov-5.298107_pt1 | contig 14315 bp, 9 predicted proteins | sample MGYA00511013_ERZ786681 | MGnify/ENA primary metagenome ERZ786681 (study PRJEB29978, sample SAMEA3491297) | human gut metagenome | biome: ENVO:mammalia-associated habitat; material: ENVO:feces | place: Bangladesh | collected 2010-04-07 ...
CCACTCATCAATATCAACACCTGAATAACTTCATGATTTCTTTTGACCCAGTAGAAAATCAATTAACAATACAGGATAACAATAACAAGACTGAAACTTTCTCGTTTACAAACTTACAATGGGAAAATGTGCTGCAATACTATAGAGAAAACCACCAGCAGCCAAATATAGCAGGATCACGAAATATCACGGATAATAGAGATAAAATTAAAAATACAATATCCACCTCTGAAATTATTGAGTGCGCCTCTCCTGAAATAAGAAGTAGCGTCCTGAACGATCTTTATAGCATTGCTAATTTCCTCCCGGACAATAATCTGACCCCAAATGAGAGCTGGAAAAGATTTTGTAACACATGCGAGCGCTTTTACGTTGCTCAGAAGAGTATCACTGGAGATAAGAGTGAACGTCTTACACGAAAACTCTCTATCTCTGATGCAGGAATTACAATGACCTTCACGATAGGTGATGTTGTCATCAATACTATTAGCACTGCTATTCCTGAAGATTCAACGGGGCAACGGTGTATCGAAGGGTTGAATTTAGCGGGAATGGATTTAACCGGCATAGACTTGTCTAAAATGGTTCTAAGGAATGTCAATTTTAATGGCAGCATTCTTAGAAATGCCAAGTTCTCCGGTACGATCTGTGAAGGCGTGGATTTTACCGATTGTGATCTGCGTAATGCAGAATTCGAAAATGCCTCATTAGAAAAAATCGATTTTCGTAAAGCTCGTCACTTGCTTAATATAAATTTTACAAATGCAAATCTACGGAACAGTAACTTCAGCGGAAAAGTTCTCACTGGCGTTAATTTTACTGGAAGTGACCTTAGTAACGCTTATCTTGCACACATAGATTGAGCAGTATTTGATTATTCCAATCTATCAGAGAAAAATCTTTCAGACAAAGATCTTACTAATATTAGCTGCATGTATACCAATTTTACTAACACTAATTTAACAAAATGCAAATTCTTAAATACAAACTTTTCGGCTGCAAAATTGGACAATACTAATTTTACTGGTACAGAAGGTTCTAATATTATATTTAACCATGCATGGTTATTCAATACGATATTTATAGATGCGATTTTTAAAAATGCCTGTTTTTTCAATGCCAAAGTGAATAATGTTTCTCTTAAGAATGCATATCTTTACAATGATAATATCAATAAAAAAGCCAATGACAGTACCGAGAAACAACCCAGTGACAGTACCGAGAAACAACCCAGTGACAGTATCGAGAAACAAGCCAATGACAGTACCGATAAACAAGCCAAGAACAGTACCGATAAACAAGCCAAGAACAGTACCGAGCAACAGGACAGTACCAGTTTTAATCAAGCCCGTTTAAAGAAAGAAGTGAATAGCAGTTTTTCCATTCCGGGTTTAACGTCTTATCAGCCAACGTATATAGTTGACGAATAGTTCAATAATCACCCAAACAGAGTGAGTATGGCAGAGGATATAAATTGCTAACCGCCTCATCTATCATTCATGGATGAGGCGCATTTATCAGTCGATGTAAGCTGAAAATGTTCCGCCATCCAGAGACAACCGCCGCCCCCTGCGGCGTTTACTATTTCATCGCCCGCGTTAAGAATTCATTAAGCTTCATCCGTATACTCCTTATCTGTCGCACTGAATTTGACGAGAAAAAAAGCAATAATAAGGAGCAACAAGTTGAAAAAGAGCATCACCTTTATCGTTTTTCTTTGCGCCATCGTGGCAGTGAGCCTGTTTTTTGTGCAATCCTGCGTCCGTAAAAGCCAGCATGTCGCAGGGTTTCAGAATTATCAGGCCACTATCGATGGTAAAGAGATTACAGGAGTAACTAAAAATATCTCCTCACTGACCTGGTCTGCGCAGAGCAATACCTTGTTTAGCACTATCAACAAACCTGCAACCATCGTTGAAATGACGACCGAGGGTGACCTGATCCGCACCATTCCGCTCGATTTTGTTAAGGATCTCGAGACGATTGAATACATTGGTGATAATAAATTTGTCATTAGTGATGAACGTGACTACGCCATTTATGTGATTTCACTTAACGCTGCGTCGGAAGTAAGCATCCTCAAAAAAATTAAAATCCCATTGCAGGAAACACCAACTAACTGTGGCTTTGAAGGGCTGGCTTACTCCTCTCAGGACCATACCTTCTGGTTTTTTAAAGAGAAAAATCCGATAGAGGTCTACAAAGTAACCGGGCTATTGCGTAGCGATGAGTTGCATATCAGCAAAGATAAAGCGTTGCAGCGTCAGTTTACTTTGGATGATGTTTCTGGCGCGGAATTTAACCCACAGAAAAATACGTTGCTGGTGTTGTCACATGAGTCACGCGCCCTGCAGGAAGTGACCGTGACAGGTGACGTGATCGGCGAAATGTCGTTAACCAAAGGCAAGTATGGCCTTTCACACAACATCAAGCAGGCGGAAGGGATAGCGATGGATGACAGCGGCAACATTTATATTGTTGGCGAACCGAATCTTTTTTATCGCTTTACGTCGACAAAATCATGATAACAGTCTGGCAGGTTCTCCTTTTTTGTTATTAACTTGTTAACTCAAAATAATACAAACCAGGCAGAACATGAATTCGACATCGCATCCCGTAGAACGTTTTTCTTTCAGCACCGCGTTATTCGGGATGCTGGTTCTGACCTTAGGTATGGGTTTAGGCCGCTTTCTCTATACGCCGATGCTGCCAGTCATGCTGGCGGAAGGCGAATTTTCCTTTAGCGAACTCTCATGGATCGCCAGTGGTAACTATGCCGGGTATCTGGCGGGGAGCCTGCTGTTTTCATTCGGCGCGTTTCATTTACCCTCACGCCTGCGCCCGTTCCTGTTAGCTTCCGCCCTCGCAACCGGATTATTAATCCTCGCGATGGCGTGGCTACCGCCGTTTCTTCTGGTTTTCATCATTCGCTTTCTGGCGGGAGTCGCCAGCGCCGGGATGTTGATTTTCGGCTCAACGCTCATCATGCAACATACCCGCCATCCCTTTGTCCTTGCGGCGCTATTTTCTGGTGTTGGCGTCGGCATCGCTCTGGGCAATGAATATGTGCTGGCAGGCCTGCATTTTGCCCTCTCTTCACAAACGTTGTGGCAAGGTGCCGGAGCACTTTCTGCCATTATATTGCTTGCTCTGGCGCTGCTCATCCCGTCGAATAAACACGTTATCGCGCCAGCGCCATTGGCAAAAATCGCGCAACAACCCATGAGCTGGTGGTTACTGGCGATTCTGTATGGTCTGGCGGGTTTTGGTTATATCATCGTCGCCACCTACCTGCCGCTCATGGCGAAAGACGCGGGCCAGCCTGTGCTGACGGCTCATCTTTGGACACTGGTTGGCTTGTCGATTGTCCCAGGTTGTTTTGGCTGGCTGTGGGCAGCCAAACGGTGGGGAGCATTACCTTGCCTGACCGCGAATTTGCTGGTGCAGGCGATCTGCGTGCTGTTAACCCTCGCCAGCAGCTCTCCTTTATTACTCATCATCAGCAGTATTGGTTTTGGCGGCACCTTTATGGGGACGACCTCGCTGGTGATGACCATCGCCCGCCAGCTTAGCGTGCCGGGAAATCTTAACCTTTTGGGCTTTGTGACACTCATTTATGGTATCGGGCAAATTCTTGGCCCGGCGCTGACCAGTATGCTCGGCAACGGAACGTCGGCCCTCGCCAGTGCCACGCTCTGCGGCGCAGCGGCGCTATTTATCGCAGCATTAATCTGCGGGATGCAAATATTCAAATTGCATACGAATTATTCTTAAGTAATTTAACGAATTTAACTTTTCAGTACATCACGTAAAATAATTAAAACATCCTTTTTCTTTGGAGGTACTCAGCCACCGCCGTTATTGTTCCTGGTTTAGCAATTCCACGGCCAATTCATTATTTCTGGTCACATTATAGTCAGGATCGCTTTATATCTCCGTGCTAGAAAAAACAAGTTTAATTCTGTTTTTTCACGGAAGGTCACTATGTCTTCAACAAATGCGCATCAAATAAAAAATAATGATCAAAACTCTTTATGTGGTCTGGGTGACAAAATACGCCGCCTGACCGCCGGAGTTTGTTTATTTACCCAAATTTTTTTCCCCGTCATGGCGACGGCACAAAATGTGGTACACGCTAAACCTCAGACGACAGTTTCATCTGCGCCCCCTCTACTAGAAAATAATACTGTGCCTTACACGCTTGGTGCGCTGGAATCAGCGCAAAGCGTTGCTGATCGATTCGGTATTTCACTGGAGGAGCTTCGTCGTCTTAATCAGTTCCGTACTTTTGCTCGCGGCTTTGATAACGTGCGCCAGGGTGAAGAGCTGGATGTTCCGGCAACAACCTTGCAGAAAAGTCATGAGCAACAAAATGCCGTACCGCCTGCGAATGGCGAAAACACGCTGGAGAATCAAATAGCCAGCACTTCGCAGCGAGTTGGCACCCTGCTTTCACAAGATATGAATAGTGAGCAGGCCAGCGGCATGGCGCGTGGTTGGGCGTCTTCAGAAGCCTCAGGCGCGATGACTGATTGGTTAAATAACTTTGGCACTGCGAGAATCTCTCTGGGTGTGGATGAAGATTTCAGCCTGAAAAATTCGCAATTCGACTTCCTGCATCCGTGGTATGACACACCTGATTATCTGCTCTTCAGCCAGCATACCCTTCACCGAACAGACGATCGTACCCAGATCAACACCGGTTTGGGCTGGCGTCATTTCACCCCCAGCTGGATGTCAGGCATCAACCTGTTTTTTGACCACGACCTGAGCCGCTATCACTCCCGCGCGGGGCTTGGCGCAGAATACTGGCGTGATTATCTGAAGTTGAGCAGCAACGCTTATATCGGCCTGACTGGCTGGCGTAGCGCACCGGAATTGGATAATGACTACGAAGCCCGCCCGGCCAACGGCTGGGATTTACGCGCGGAAGGCTGGTTACCAGCCTGGCCACAACTGGGTGGAAAACTGGTCTATGAACAATACTATGGTGATGAAGTGGCGCTGTTTGACAAGAATGATCGCCAAAGTAATCCCCATGCTATTACCGCGGGCCTCAACTATACCCCCTTCCCGCTTCTGACTCTCAGTGCGGAACAGCGTCAGGGGAAACAAGGTGAAAATGACACACGTTTTGCCGTTGATCTGACCTGGCAACCCAGCAGTTCAATGCAGAAACAGCTTAACCCGGACGAAGTGGCCGGACGGCGCAGTCTGGCCGGTAGTCGTTATGATCTGATTGATCGCAACAACAACATCGTTCTGGAATATCGCAAGAAAGAGCTGATTCGCCTGAGTCTGCTGGATCCGGTGAAAGGAAAGTCTGGAGAAATAAAACCGCTGGTTTCCTCGATACAGACCAAATATGCTCTGAAAGGCTATAACATCGAAGCCGCTGCGCTGGAAGCTGCCGGAGGTAAAGTCAGCACGTCTGGAAAAGATATCACGGTCACGCTGCCAGGTTACCGCTTCACTAACACTCCAGAAACCGATAATACATGGTCGATAGACGTTACCGCCGAGGATGTAAAAGGTAACCTGTCACGTCATGAACAAAGCGTGGTCGTCATTCAGGCTCCGACATTAAGCCAGAAAGATTCTCTGTTATCCGTTAATCCGCTAACCGTGGCTGCAGATAAAAAATCGACGACCACATTGACCGTTACTGCGCACGATTCCGACGGAACTCCGGTGCCGGGGCTGGCGCTGCAAACCCGCAGTGAAGGCGTTCAGGATATCACCCTGTCTGACTGGACAGATAACGGTGATGGTAGTTACACACAGATGCTGACCGCCGGAACGACATCAGGTTCAGTAACACTGACGCCGCAAATTAACGGTGAGAGTGCGGTAAAAGAATCCATTGTCGTTAATATCGTCCCTGTTGTCTCATCCCGCGACCATTCATCAATAACAATTGATAACGTATCGTATTATGCCGGAGACGACATCAAGGTTAGGGTGGAACTGAAAGACGACAGCAATCAACCGGTTGCATATCAAAAAGAGGAATTGGTAAAAGCCGTTACTGTCGAAAACAGCAAACCTGGCGCCACGATTGTCTGGCACGAAGAGCAGCCTGGCGTTTATACCGCGAATTATCCGGCCCATAAGCAAGGGACAGCACTAAGGGCACAACTTAGCCTTCACAACTGGAATGCTCCACTGCAATCACATATTTATAACATTGAGGCAAACCAGAATAAGGCTCGCGTTGCCACATTATCAGCGACAAATAATGACGTTTACGCCGATAAAAAGACATTTAATACCCTCACGATCAACGTCACTGATGAGAGTGATAATCCCCTGACAAATCATCAGGTCACCTTTAAGAATGAAAAAGGAAGCGCTGAATTTGTCGAACCGCCGCAGCAAAATACGGATGCATATGGTGTTGCCACAATCAACATGGTAAGTCAGGTTGCGGAAGAAAATACGATTAGTGCCACGCTGCCAAATGGTTTCTCACAACGGATAATTGCGAAATTCGTTAGCGATTCGAGTACGCCAAAATTCAAACAACTGGTTGCCGATCCAGATACCATTATTGCTGGCAACAGCCAGGGCAGTACTCTGACCGCCACCGTCACAGACTTTCATAACAACCCGTTAAAAGATATGAAAGTGAATTTTGTGGCACCTGGTGGCTCGCAACTGGACAACACGTCCGCCACAACAGACCAGTCCGGTATTGTGCGAGTGCACCTGACCAGTTCAAAAGCTGGTAGCTATTCCGTCGATGCCTCGCTTGAGGCGGATAAAAATATTCACCAGTCGGTCACGATCACCGTGGTCCCAAACAGGGAACAATCGGTAATGACCTTGAATGCCGGGTCGGGCAGTGCGATCGCTAACAATACAAATACCGTTATCCTGACAGCTAGTGTGAAAGATGTTTATGGACACCCGTTGCCGGATGAGGATGTGAAATTTACCTTGCCAGCCTCCATGACCGGGAACTTCACGCTAAGTAGTGAAACCGCCCGCACCGATGCAAACGGCGATGCCGTGGTCACATTGCGTGGCACAAAAGCGGGTGAGTTTACAGTTACGGCGACGCTGACCAGAAATAATACCGTTGCTCATCAGCAAGTCACTTTTATTGGGGATACAAACAGCGCGCAGCTCCAGCCGCTGACTGCCTCATTAAATACCATTGTTGCGGGTAACAGTACGGGGAGTACCCTGACGGCAACGATCCTGGACGCTTACCAAAATCCGCTTAAAGACCAGCTGGTCACTTTCCAGAGTAACGATGTCACTCTAAGCGGAACAGAAGTCACCACCGATACGCTGGGTCAGGCGACGGTAACAATGACCAGCAATATTGCCGGACAACATAACGTCGTGGTGAGCCGGAAAGCGCAACCCTCCGATAATAAAACGTTTAGTTTATCAGTGCTGCCGGATGAAAGTTCGGCGAAGGTAATAAGTATAACCGGAGCCGAAAAAACGATAACGGTTGGCGAAAACATCACGCTACGGATACTCGTCCAGGACGCGTTTAACAATGTAATAGCGGGTCAACGCGTCAGATTAAGTGCGCAGCCAACAGCTCACATTACGATAGGCGATACGGCTTACACCGATAATAACGGTTACGCGTACGTTAACCTTATTAGCACCCAGCCAGGGGTTTATCAGGTGACGGCAACGCTGGACAATAACAGTAGTAGTAAGGTTGACGTGAATGTGGCAAATGGCAAGCTCGAGTTAACATCATCGAAGCCAGAAACCACGGTCCATAACAGTGAAGGTATTACGCTTACCGCAACGGCGAGAAATGCTCAGGATGAATTGATGCCTGGGCAAATTATCACCTTTAGCGTAACGCCTGAAGGTGCAACGCTAAGCAATACAGGGGAAGTCCTTACTGACCAGTATGGTCAGGCCAAAGTGACGCTGACCAGTGACAAAGTGAATGTCTATACCGTTACGGCCACAATGGGCAAAGATGTTCCCGTTCAGAGCCAGGTAACGGTTGCGGTTAAGGCAGATGCTAAAACGGCACATGTTGTGAGCGTCGTGGCTTCTCCTGACACCATAACCGCCGACGGCATCGATAGCAGCACCGTCACGTCACGAGTAGAAGATGATTACGGATTCCCGGTTGAAGGTGTCGATGTTCGTTACGCCTTAGACACCAAAGGTCGCCCGGTAGTTAATATTCCAACTACGCGTACCGATCAGTCCGGGCAAGTCACGGCGACAATAACCAGTACATTGGCAGAAACCTTAACGGTCAATGTGCAAGTTCCTGGTACAGCCAACCAATCCGCAGCTATTACCTTGCTTGCCAGCACGGCGGATGAAAGTAAGTCATTATTGAATTCCGACGTTGGCACTCTGATGGCTGACTACCAGCATAGCGCGAAACTTACGCTAACATTGCAAGACAAGTACGGTAACCCGATAGTGACGTCTGATCATCTGGAATTTGTCCAGTCAGGTCCCTTCGTGAACTTTCTCAAGTTGAGCGATATTGATTACAGCCAAAGAAATTATGGCGAGTACACCGTGACTGTCACTGGCGGAAAAGAGGGAACAGCGACTCTCATTCCCATGCTGAACGGGGTTCATCAGGCAAACTTAAGCGTATCGCTGAATCTCATCCGCTCGATAAAAGAAATGTCCGGTCATGTCACTGCAAACAACCATACCTTCTCCACGGCTCAATTCCCGAGCGAAGGTTTTGCAGGAGCGTATTACACACTCAACAATGATAACTTTGAAGCGGGTAAAACCGTTGATGATTATATGTTTTCAAGTTCACAGAGTTGGGTGTCTGTCGATGCTTCAGGTAAGGTTTCTTTCGCAAATATCGGCGATCAAACGTCAGTCACAATAAGCGCTGTTCCCCGACAAGGAGGTACAACCTACCAGACCTTAATTAAGCTGAAAGGCTGGTGGGTGAATAATGGAAATCATACCAATATCTGGCTAGCTGCCAATGCGCTCTGTCATGCGAAAAATGATGGATATAATCTTCCTGGCATCACACATTTGACGTCTGGCGAAAACAAACGCACGCAGGGATCACTGTATGGTGAATGGGGGAACGTTGGAGCGTTTTCCAGTAATTCGCAATTTACACAAGGAGCTTACTGGACAAGTGAATCTGATGATTACAATCGGCACTACTATGTGCAGATGCTAACGGGTATGACCGGAAGCGACGCTGATTCCAGCCCCCAACTGACCGCCTGCCGTAAATCACTTTAATTTCAGCAGGTAATTAAGGATACCCTTTTGCGAGGGTATCCTTTCCGACTGATAACAAACGCTACATTGCCTGATCCGCTGCGCTTATCAGGCCTATATAACCCCTGCAATATATTGAATTTATTGTTTTTGTCGCCCAGCCGGCATGAACGACCACTCAAGAAACTCAACAGCAACCGTTGATGTCAGCCAGACTCCGTTTTCCGCTTGCCAGAAAGGGAGGCCTCGTTTCGCCATTTCCTGTGCTTTGACGGTTAAAATAACCGGCGATCCGTGTCTTGCTCCCACTTTGCGTGCCGTTGCTTCATCAGCAGAGAGATGTACGTAGTGACGCTCACCTGCAATCAGCCCCTGTTTTTTTATCTCGTCAAGGAAACGGCTTGCCGTACCGTGGTAGAGAAACTGTGGCGGTGTTTTTTCGGCAAAGGAAATGGCGACCTGCGAAGTCGAATGCCCCTGAACCGCGCGGATGCACCTACCATCACTGGAATAACTAAAACGCTTTTTATCGCTGGTGGCAACCACAGTATCCAGCAATGCACGGGTTAACCGCTTGCCCGCTTTTTGGGCACAAAGTATGAGCTTATCGATATCCGCCCATCCTTCACGGTCCAGTACGATACCAATCGCCTCCGGTTTGTGTCGGAGGACAAAACTTAAAAACTTGCTCGTATCCGCCAGCTCTTTTTCGTTGTACTTTGCCATCTCGTTTTCGTCCCTGGATTTTCTGTTTTTATTTACTTATGTCATTGTCACTGGGTTTATGAATTTACTGCAACTCAATCCAGCGCAGAACCTTTTCCCTATAGCGTAATTTTTCCGCTATGCAAAAAACGCATAGCCAGAAACATACTTGCATTTTCCCCATACCCACATGGCTGATAAGGTTTTTCAGCTCCAGGAATTTTCCTGGCTCAAGCAACACACAAACACAAAAAAACAATGGGGATTGTTATGACACAACAAGGGGATGCTGTAGCCGGGGAGCTGGCGACAGAAAAAGTGGGCATTAAAGGGTATCTGGCTTTTTTTCTCACCATAATCTTTTTTTCCGGTGTTTTTTCCGGGACAGACAGTTGGTGGCGCGTTTTTGATTTTTCCGTGCTGAACGGATCGTTTGGGCAACTGCCTGGTGCGAACGGAGCCACCACCTCGTTTCGCGGCGCGGGTGGCGCGGGGGCTAAAGATGGCTTTCTCTTTGCGCTGGAGCTGGCACCGTCAGTCATTCTCTCTCTGGGGATTATTTCAATTACCGATGGTCTTGGCGGATTACGCGCCGCGCAGCAGTTAATGACGCCAGTGCTAAAACCGTTGTTGGGCATTCCAGGGATCTGCTCGCTGGCGCTGATCGCTAACCTGCAAAACACCGATGCCGCCGCCGGTATGACCAAAGAGCTGGCGCAGGAAGGTGAAATTACCGAACGCGATAAAGTGATTTTCGCCGCATATCAAACCAGCGGTAGCGCCATTATCACCAACTACTTCTCTTCCGGCGTCGCGGTGTTTGCCTTTCTGGGCACGTCCGTAATCGTACCTTTAGCCGTCATCCTGGTGTTTAAATTTGTCGGAGCCAACATTTTGCGCGTCTGGCTTAACTTCGAAGAACGTCGCAACCCAACGCAAGGAGCGCAAGCATGACAACTCAGGTCCGCAAAAACGTCATGGATATGTTTATCGATGGCGCGCGCCGTGGCTTTACTATCGCCACCACCAACCTGCTGCCAAACGTGGTGATGGCATTTGTCATCATTCAGGCGCTGAAAATTACCGGCCTGCTCGACTGGGTGGGGCATATCTGTGAACCCGTAATGGCGCTGTGGGGATTGCCAGGTGAAGCGGCAACCGTCCTTTTAGCCGCATTAATGAGTATGGGTGGCGCAGTCGGTGTTGCCGCCAGTCTGGCAACCGCTGGCGCATTAACCGGTCACGATGTCACCGTTTTACTGCCCGCGATGTATTTAATGGGCAACCCGGTGCAAAATGTCGGTCGCTGCCTGGGGACAGCCGAAGTGAATGCCAAATATTACCCGCATATCATTACGGTCTGCGTGATTAACGCATTGCTGTCGATCTGGGTTATGCAGCTTATTGTTTAACAAGGAGTTACCATGATTGATTATACCGCAGCCGGTTTTACCCTGCTGCAGGGAGCGCATTTGTATACGCCGGAAGATCGGGGAGTTTGCGATGTCCTCGTCGCTAACGGCAAAATTATCGCCGTTGCCAGTAATATCCCTTCTGACATTGTACCGGACTGCACGGTTGTCGATCTCAGCGGGCAGATCCTCTGCCCAGGTTTTATTGATCAACACGTTCATTTAATTGGCGGTGGCGGTGAAGCAGGTCCCACGACGCGCACGCCGGAAGTGGCGTTAAGTCGTCTGACGGAAGCGGGCGTCACGTCAGTGGTTGGTCTGCTCGGCACTGACTCTATCTCTCGTCACCCGGAATCCCTGCTCGCCAAGACCCGTGCGCTCAATGAAGAAGGCATCAGCGCCTGGATGCTGACCGGCGCTTATCATGTCCCTTCCCGCACCATTACAGGTTCCGTGGAAAAAGACGTGGCGATTATCGATCGCGTGATTGGTGTGAAATGCGCCATATCTGATCACCGTTCTGCCGCACCTGACGTTTATCACCTGGCTAATATGGTGGCGGAATCCCGCGTTGGCGGTTTGCTTGGCGGTAAACCTGGCGTCACCGTGTTCCACATGGGCGACAGTAAGAAGGCGTTACAGCCTGTCTATGACCTGCTGGAAAACTGCGATGTGCCGATCAGCAAGCTGCTGCCGACCCACGTTAACCGCAACGTACCGTTGTTTGAGCAGGCGCTGGAGTTCGCGCGCAAAGGCGGCACCATCGACATCACCAGCAGCATTGACGAACCGGTCGCCCCTGCCGAAGGTATTGCCCGCGCCGTTCAGGCCGGTATTCCGCTGGCACGCGTCACCCTCAGCTCCGACGGCAACGGTAGCCAGCCGTTCTTCGATGACGAAGGGAATTTAACCCATATCGGTGTTGCCGGTTTTGAAACGTTGCTGGAAACCGTGCAGGCGCTGGTCAAAGACTATGATTTCAGTATCAGCGATGCCCTGCGCCCGCTCACCAGTAGCGTAGCCGGTTTCCTTAACCTGAGCGGGAAAGGCGAAATTCTGCCAGGCAATGACGCAGACTTACTGGTCATGACGCCAGAATTGCGCATTGAGCAGGTATACGCTCGCGGCAAACTGATGGTCAAAGACGGCAAAGCCTGCGTGAAAGGAACGTTTGAAACGGCTTAAACGGTTGTCAGCCGCCCGAATGGACGTAGAATGCCCGCAAGGGCGGCTGACAGAGTAAAACGTAATGGATGACTGTGGTGCGGTTTTGCATAATATTGAAACAAAATGGCTTTATGATTTTCTGACCCTGGAAAAATGCCGCAACTTTTCCCAGGCGGCAGTCAGTCGCAACGTCTCACAACCGGCATTCAGCCGCCGCATCCGTGCACTGGAACAGGCGATTGGCGTTGAATTGTTTAACCGCCAGGTGACGCCGCTGCAACTCTCGGAACAAGGGAAAATCTTTCATTCGCAGATCCGCCATCTGTTACAACAGTTAGAAAGCAACCTGGCAGAGCTGCGTGGCGGCAGCGATTACGCGCAACGTAAAATCAAGATTGCCGCTGCACACTCTCTTTCCCTCGGTCTGTTACCGTCCATTATCAGCCAGATGCCGCCGCTCTTTACCTGGGCGATTGAAGCCATTGATGTCGATGAAGCGGTCGATAAACTGCGTGAAGGGCAAAGTGACTGTATTTTTTCCTTTCACGACGAAGATTTGCTGGAAGCGCCGTTTGACCACATTCGCTTATTTGAATCTCAATTGTTCCCCGTCTGCGCCAGTGACGAACACGGAGAAGCACTGTTTACCCTCGCGCAGCCACACTTTCCGTTACTGAATTACAGCCGCAACTCCTACATGGGGCGATTGATTAATCGCACCCTGACGCGCCACAGAGAGTTAAGTTTCAGCACCTTTTTTGTCTCTTCGATGAGCGAGCTATTAAAGCAGGTTGCCCTCGACGGCTGTGGGATTGCCTGGCTGCCGGAATACGCCATCCAACAAGAAATTCGCAGCGGGCAGCTCGTTGTACTGAATCGGGAAGAACTGGTGATCCCGATTCAGGCCTACGCATACAGGATGAACACCCGTATGAATCCCGTTGCCGAACGCTTCTGGCGTGAACTGCGCGAGCTGGAGATTGTGCTTAGCTGACATTCTCCAGCGTCGCACTACGCCAACCGCCATTATCCCAGACCAGATCAAACGTTAGCGGTTCATCGTCGTGGTACAGCATTATCTCAAGGCTGATCGCCAGCGTGTGGCTGTACGCTTCTTTCAAATTGACCTGCAACGCCGCAATCCGTGGCTCATGAAATAACAGTGCAGAACGCAGCTGACGGCAATACCAGCTCTGAAGATGTTTGTCGCTCTGGTTATGCACTTGCCACTCGGGCATGCCTGAAACAAGTAATGACGGTAATGCCGAATGAGGAGAATTAAAAAGAGTGAGGAGATCGCTGCATACCGATTTACGCAGCAATGACGTTTTATTGCCTGAAATTTCAGGTAAAACAGCCTGAAGTGATTGGCGCATCATTTTGCGCACTCCTGACGTTTAGCAACATATGCGGCTTGCCCTGAACACCGGGCACCACTGTATTGATGCTCATTTTCCATAGCCATTCCCTTTTGTTCATTACATCCATGTCAGTCTGAGACAGGCCTGAATCCTGTCAGCAAAGTATAAAACCTTACTTGCCTATGAATATCTACTGACTTTTCAGGAAAAAAGTCATGATTTGATAAAAATCATCAAACTCAAAAAAAAACCGCTACTATATTCTGAATATTCCGAATAGTTACGTAGATGAAAATACTTGTCACCGCCGCTACTTAATTTCGGTGGGAAATTATTTATTTCCGCATAATCAGCCATGTATTATTTGAAACAATTAGTTTGTAAATAATATAAATTGATAACATATCAAATACATCAAAAATACCATTCACAGGCATTATTAATATAGACCTCAATATAGCAACAT